>ERZ838118.244-NODE-244-length-75920-cov-5.556251_pt1 | contig 75920 bp, 69 predicted proteins | sample MGYA00519863_ERZ838118 | MGnify/ENA primary metagenome ERZ838118 (study PRJEB31850, sample SAMEA3708827) | human gut metagenome | biome: human gut; feature: human-associated habitat; material: faeces | place: China | collected 2014 ...
ACAAATATATGAATACTGAAATGCAGCTGTTTTCAATATCCAGAAAAAAGAAACCAGCATATGAACATGGTATTACTCACAAGGTTTACGAAAACAAACTGAATCAGGATTTTCATGCAAATGCAATAAATCAAAAATGGTGTACTGATTTTACCTATTTATTTTTAACAGATGGCAGCAAGCGTTATAATTGCACTATTATTAATCTTCATGACCGAAGTGTTATTGCAAGTATAACGGATAAAAGCATAACAGCTGATTTAGCGAAAAGAACGCTTGAAAAAGCAATTCATTCGCAACCAGGAATAGATTTAAGTAAACTTATGTTGCATTCAGATCAGGGAAGCCAGTACACATCCAAAGAGTTCACAGAATTCTGTGAGAAGCTCGGCATCACTCAAAGCATGAGTAAGGCTGGATATCCATATGATAATGCTCCTATGGAAAGATATTTCAACACATTAAAAAATGATCTTATATATCAGCATTATTATCACACAGAAGACGAACTCTACACAGCAGTCGAAGAATTTGCGTATGTACAATATAACCATGTCCGTCCGCATTCTTATAATAATTACAAAACGCCTTATGAGGCACGCTACGGGGTTGCGTAAACCCTGTGGCAGAAATTAGGTCGTAGTGTTACAAAAAAGCTTGACCACAACAATCTTACCTAACTTGAAATGTCTGTATTTCTCGCCTTTTTGCTTTACATCCCATTATGTTCCTATTAAATCGGTTTACCATAACCAAGAATTTTTTCATATCCAATCTTTACATCCCATTATGTTCCTATTAAATCAAAGAGAGTGTGCGGAAGATTTGTCGATTTCAATCTTTACATCCCATTATGTTCCTATTAAATCGGTAAATACACTTAATAACTGTTTTTGCATTTCTCTCTTTACATCCCATTATGTTCCTATTAAATCAAAATAAGCCGCTTCGCCTTTTCTTCCGCTTCTGCTTTACATCCCATTATGTTCCTATTAAATCGACATATTTTGATTCGCTCATTGCATCAAACATATCTTTACATCCCATTATGTTCCTATTAAATCGCAGAAGATTTAGACAGAAAATTAACTTTAACAAACTTTACATCCCATTATGTTCCTATTAAATCCGAGGATTGATGAAGTCCCAAACAAACTTAAAACACCTTTACATCCCATTATGTTCCTATTAAATCTATGCTATGAACAACAGTATGCTCACAGGTTTTAACTTTACATCCCATTATGTTCCTATTAAATCTGTTTGTGGAACAACAACAACGGAGGGTTCAGCATTCTTTACATCCCATTATGTTCCTATTAAATCTCAAAGAATTTCAGATTTTGCAAATATGTGTTCAACTTTACATCCCATTATGTTCCTATTAAATCGAGTTGTCGGCAGTGGAAATGTAACAGAATATACCTACTTTACATCCCATTATGTTCCTATTAAATCCCATACCAATATAATACTCTATTTTCTACCATTTTCAACCCCCTTTTTGTCTACCCCTGCAAAAACAAGTCAAGCAGATGTTCACAATCTACTCAATTACTTGCTCACAACGCTTCTCACACCACACGAATCAATGGATTGTCAACTCTCCCACAAAAATGCACTTTCTTAGGTCGACAATAGCACAGCAATCATTTCTAAACTACTATATCTATTAACACCTTTTGCACTTCAACAGATTGTATTAACATACGCATTTTCATATTTCCTGATTTGATATTTGGTTGTCCGCATCTGATACTGTCTTTATGTTCTGAAATGCAACAATCCTTATGCCAACATTCCCCCATTTCTTTTCCTTTTATCGACCATCTTTCATTTTCCGTTAATTCCCCTGCCAATGATTTCATTACTCTTTCCGTATAAAACCTCTTAAATCCTGCTAAGTATTTTAAAGTTTTCTCGTCTTGTATTTTCGATAAATTAATATGATGATTTTCTATTGTTTCCAGTATTTCCATACGCATCTTTACTTTATCTTTTTTACCTGTCCCTATCCATTCCACAAGTTTATCAAAAGCTAAAACCAGATATTCAAAGCAAATCATATCAAGTATTACAATGCAATTGTCAGATTTAGCTTCATATTTTCTAAGTAATCTGTATTTATTCCGAATATCCTGATTATCAACCACATAGTCAAATGCAATATAATATATATTATTATCATTAGTATCTATATGTGATACTGCATCTAATATCCCCTGATTGCTCCCTTTACTTTCTACCTCTAATTTGCCACCAAAGAAAAGCTCATTTGCCAACTGCCAAAAATATAATCCTGCACCTGTATCCTCTGTCCATAAATATTTCATTTTATTCCCCATTTCTACACACACTATAACTCATCTTGAAGTGTTATTTTATTGTCATCAAGCTGCAATATTTTAAAACTTTTATCTGATACATTCAAGCCATCACAATTTCTCGAAAAAAGCATATACTGATTTGAAAACTCAAAATTAATAAATCTTCTTATATCATCGTCAATCAGAATGTCTGCATTATCAATAACAATAAAACAATCCCTGCATTTTTTCAGATTTTCTTTCATATTCTCTGATTTGTAATTAAACAATTTTATTGCATTATATTCCTCTGTCAACTTAAGGTCCTCAAGTATTTCATAATACTGTTTTCCCTGTTCCACTGTCTCCGCCAACCAGTGTTATTCTGTCATCAAAAAATAATTCATACGAAAATGGAGCTGCTTTAAATGAAATATTTTTATAAATCATCTTTTTCCCTCCTCTCATATTCCTTACTCCACCATGCACTATAACCTGCACTCCCTGTCACAATCTCATCACCATTAAACCTGATTTTTGTATTATCCGAAATATAAACAAAACTTTGTCTTGACATATATATCTTAATATTATCCATCTCAAATATTATTTTTAGTACATTAGGTCCACATTCCTCTACACATACAACTTTATCCGAATGTTTTATAATATTTAACAAAGTTTTGCATCCTGATGATAAATTTCTGATTGTTCCCAAACCGAACTTTGTCTGAATATGTTTGTCCGGTGTTAATATAGCATTATCTGCCTTCCTTATAATATTGATATCTTTTTCTGTCATCTCCTCATTACCAGTATTTAAATTAAAGTAGAGATCATTTTGTATTATCCAGTCCTTAGAATTTTTCTTCTCTGTATATATCTCTATCACTCATATCACTTCCTTTTATTTTTATAATCCCACAAATTTATTTCAGATAGTCAAGCGGATATTCGCAATCAGCTCTGCTACTTCCTTGATAGTGTTAAAGTATGTTTCCCTCTCTCTCCGTTTTCGATAATCCTATACCTTTTCCCGTCTCCTCATCAAAATCGTACACAAAATCTGTACGATGTATGTCCGTTTTTTTGATAACCCCGTCTATACCTTCCTTTGAATATTTATTATATATAGTTATACTTAAAGTCAATTCATCAAGCTTTGTTTTTAATATTTCTTTGGCTTCTCTCCCTAAATGTCTATCGTATATTTCACTCTGATACTTTTCTATGAAATCCTCATTTTCATTGTAAATTTTATTAGGCATCACAGACACGCTCTCTATCATTCTGAATTTTTTCTTACCATCCATTTTACTCAGTTCGTTTACAGGTAGTTTCTGAAAATATTCAAGATATGCTTCTATCTCTTTATAATATTCAGTATTTACTATTTTTTCTGTATCGTAAACTTCGTTAATATAATTTATTTTCTGTTCTTCAGTAAATATCCGGTTCTCATAAACACCCAAACATTCCCAAGAACGCTCAAATAAATCCCGATAATATATTCCCGTGTTTTTAATTCTGTTTTTTACTTGTCTTTTTGCATTTTCTGTTTTATAAATTTTTATATTAGGTTTTAACGGAATATATCTTTCTTTTCTATTGCAGCGTCCCATGCGCTGTAATAAACTGTCTGCGGTACACATTTCCGTATAAAGTATATCAAAGTCTATATCCAGACTCGCCTCTACAATCTGTGTTGTCACCCATATACCTATGCTTTCTCTATTTTCCGAAAACTGCATTATATTTTTTTCAAGCATTTTTCTGTGTTTTTTAATATATCTTGCATGTAACGAATATACATTGTCCGTATATTCTTCCAACAAACGATATGTTTCTTGTGCTTTTTTTACAGTGTTGCATATAACAAGCACTTTTTTAGTTTTTGCTTCCTCTGCGATTTCTTCAAGATCAAATTCGTGTTCATATAATTTTATCACATGTCTCTGCATCACATTTTCTGCCGAAAAATCCCCAAAACAATATGTCTCATTTTTTATCAATCCATATTTATTCATAAAATCAAGTAGAACCGGTGGAAGTGTTGCTGTCATAATAGCAAATTTTCCTCCCATCTGTGAAATCGTTTTTAAACCATATATAAGTGCCGCAACAATTCTTGGTTCATATGACTGTATTTCATCTATTATAACCTTTGAATATTTTAATGTTGCTGCCATTATTTCCGTTCCCAATGCTTTATAAACAAATAAAAACAACTGGTCTACAGTAGATATTGTTAATGGAGCACTAAACATTTTTGTCTTTTCAAACTTCTCTTTTGCAGACTTTTCCTCAGCATATTTTTCCTGTTCGTCAGCAGATTCCTCTATATACTTTTGCAAACTTTCCGAATGAAGCAGTGCAACATCTTTAAAGTTATATTCCTCCCGTATTCTTTTATATATTGCATTTGAAGAAACTTTAAGCGGCAGTGTATAAAACCCCTTTTCTCCATTAATCCAATATAATGCTGCTTCTGTTTTTCCTGAACCCGTAGGTGCGATTATGACGACATTGCTGTCCGCTTTTTCTCTCATATACTGCTGAACCACTCTCAGACTTTTCCCATATCTTTTATTGATATTATTTATCAGTTCCTTCTTTTTTAAATCAATCTTTTCCTCTGACTCAATTTTTCCACTACTTACTATCCAGTCAAATTTATTTAGCATCCCCTTTATAAGCATATATTCATACCATAAATCTTCCTTTACTATATCATTCGGCTCTATATTTGAATTACGAAAAAGAAGTTCACAGCGATTTCCAATTTTAGTTTTCCAGTCACTTATTTCACTAAACTCATTAAAACAGTCTTTAAAATATTTATTTGAAAATTCTCTTATTTCAGCATCTTTAAATTCATCATCTCTTGTATGATGATAATAAACTGCCGTTACAAGACATCTAAAATCATCATTTGTTATGTCATCAAATTTTGTTTGTAATTCATCCAATGATAAAGTAAGTGCACTAAGAAAACCATGCGGTACTTGTTCTATATTTTTATACTTTTTATCGGCATCATCAGATATATTTGCCTGAAAAACCAGATTTGCCTTTCCAACATCATGATACCTGCACGCAGTATAAATAAGATTTTTTTCCTTTTCAACAAAATATTTTCCATACTGTTCAAAAAATTCTTCTGCACATTTAACAGTTTCATCTAAGTGTTCCCTAAGTGTTTTTTGTTCTTCGTAAACAGCATTAATGATACTGTTCTTCTCATTTTCCAATGCCGCAATCTCAGCTTTTGAAAGTATATCACCCATTTCTTCTATTAAATCTGAATATGCTTTCTCAACTGTCTCTTTTTCATTTGGTTTCAATATGTGCCTTTTTGATTTTGCGTAAAAATTCATTTCCATTCCCCTATAAATTTTCATTCCAAAATGTATCTATTATATTTTTCCTAAGCAAATGCGACAACTGTCTCGCTGCCCTCATAATCATCTACACAGGCATTTAAAACTGTTTCTCCCTTTGGAAAATAATATACCTTTACTTTTCCACCATCTTTTTTCCATCTTCTCACACCTTTAATAATTTCGTATTCCTTTGTAAGTGTATATATTGTAGATGCTCTAATTTTATCATTTTTATTATCCTTTTTAAAATGACCAACCGGTATATAAATATCCATCTTAGGCTCTGCTTCTTCTTCCTGATGAATGTTGACAATATCAACACTTTCAATATCCAGCAAATCTTCATATCTTCCTAATGCAGGATATTTTTTCGGTGCTAAAAGCGACTTATAGATTATATCAAAATCTTCATCATTTTCCGGTGCAATATGTATAACCATTCTATTTTCACAGACAAGTTCCACATGTGCAGTTCCCTTGCAAACCCCATATTCCTTTCCATTATCCTTGACACATATCGGATGTCTACTCTCCCCCTCATATTTTCTACCAGCAAAAGAATATCTTGTATAGAGTTCTGAAACCGTTCCCTGATTACATCCCTGGATACTTATTCTCAATTTATGTGGCTCTGTAAATCCGCATATGGTATGAATCATTCCTGATACTGTAGAATACGGTGGCAAAGGATATGTTTCTTTAATAATAAAACTGCTCGGTTTACGATAATTTGCAAGTGTCTGATAACACTGAAGTCTTATCGCTCTACTAATTGCTTTCTCCATAATATTTATCAACTTCCTTTTTTAACTGCTCAAATGCTTTTCCTATTGTATCAGCATTTAATTTTTCACGAATTTCAGTATCATTTTCAAATGTATCTGCTGCAACTCCTACAACAGTATTAGCTTTAATATCTTCACTCTGGGCTACTATTTCTGCCAGTCTTTTTACACCTAACTTATTATTGTCAAGTTTAATTTGATTTTCAAAAAAAGGATTTTTTCTCTCATAGCATCCCCCTATTATAAAGAGAGGACTCATATTTTCTCGTCTTCCTTTAATATCACGGTAGAGATATTCAATTCCATCTAATAATGTTTTAACCCTGTCACTTTTTTCATTCTGCGGAACAGATATTTCTCCGTCCACTCCAACACAATCCAAATCTATTGATACTGTATATGTATAATATGAACGCTGAATTTCACTGTGCACAATCGCATTATCCAGACCTGCCCTCTTAGCCATTCCCATATTTGTAAGAAATTCAAAGTCACTCTGATATGGCTCAAGGGCAATCGCATTACTAAGTCTTACTACCGCACTTCTATTTAGAACCCCACCCTTTTTTTTAATATCACTTTTAGACATTGTCTTCATATATCCAAAAAGGTCTATTTCAGGATAATCTTTAATTGTCGCTGACGGTGCAAACTGCACAACACCACTTTTAGCATCAACAGGTGTATTGCCCCAATTTAACTGCCTTACAAGACTGTATCTCATAGCCTGTCTTGAAATATATGAATACTGTTCATAATTTCCTCTTGTCATTTTTTTAAGTGTAGTTATATTTCCGATGCCCTCTCCATAATTAGCACTTTCTGCCAAAAAAATCATAGTAATTGTTAAGCCTTTATTATCCATTTTCGTTTTCCTCCTTACTTACATAATGACTTCCTTTTAATCCTAAAATAAACGCATATCCATATTGATTGAATTTCTCTCTATCCTGCAGCATATCAACAAAACCATTTGGCACATCAAGCCTGCTCGATGTATATAATCTGATAATCATGTCCATAAATCTCTCTGTATTACCTACCGAAAGTGCATTTGTAAGTCTATATATTGTTCCTCTCATACACTCATCAGCATCAGGCTCTACTCCTTTTGCAGCCAAAATTGCTTTTCTCAATTTATATCCACTATTTGCCATTGATTTTACATTCATTTCTGTATTCTCTCCTTTCCCTCTCATAATAATAAATGTTCTGACTTGCATTTTAAATACAAGCACTGCCCTACTCAAAATACTTTCTGTTTCAATACTTGCCTTAATAAGCCTGTTTATAAGCCTGTACTGATTATTATAATTTATCAAATTTTCAATCGAGCTCTCATACACATTTAAAAAATCATTTTTTATCTTCACATTTGGATCTTTTGATAATTTTTCTAAATATTCCATTATCTTCTTATCTTTAAGAATATTTAGAATATCTTTGTGTAATATATTAAAAGTATAGCCATCTTTTTCATTTGTTCCTCTTAATATCACAGGTATATTGTTAAGTTCTCTAATCTTTAATTTAAATACAGTATTTAAAGTCCTTGCAACCCATGTAGCGTACTTTTCTTCACTATGCCTTGCATTTTCTTCCAATACTACCTTACCTGTTTCATTAGAATTTATTAATGCATTAAGACTACAATCTATATTTTGAAAAACAAACTTATTTCCAACCAAACGAAATCCCAAAGGAACAAGTGCATACAGATAAGCACATAAAGGACATATATATGCATCAACTTTGCAATTCCAAAATGCTGAGCTCTTTTTATCAAGGTCATCTGCCATATCATTCATAAAAGAAATTGGAACTTTTTCATTACTCCGACTCCCATCATCAATCAGAGCGTTACATTCTATACAATACCCCATAGACTTTTCATGGGATTTTAACAGATAATCTTTTAAAGGTTTTGAAAAATCTTTTTCAAACATCTCACGCATATCTTCTGTTGCATTTGCTTTATGCAAAAAACTTTTGCCATTCCAAAAACAATTTATGTAGTTGTAGATTATGCTTTTCATGCAAAAAGTTTCCCTACACAATGGCTGTTTTAAAAAGTTTTCAAGTTCTGACAATCTTTTCAGAATCTCATCAGACTCCATTTTCACATTTATTTTTTTACTTTTAAGATTTTCATACACTTCCGGATTTTCAATTTTGTCACGAATATTTGCAAAACCACTTTTGTAACTACTAGACAACATCTTATCTGTAATGTATTTCAAGTCATCTTTTATACTGCTGTTTTTTTCTATACCATCTCCTTTTTCTATAATTCCTTTACATTTTTCAATCCTATTTATAATTTCCTGATATGTACACATTGAACCATAAATTTCTACAAATGCCTTAAAGTACATATCTGTCCAGTCTGCATTTAATGCAAACTCACGACTTATGCAGAGTACCTGTTCTTCTTCATCAATCCAAAAATCCTCACCTTTTCTTGCCTTTAAAACATGAAACATATGATACATTCCTACAATACCTGCATTTTTCAGGAAATCACCTTTTGTAATCTTGATTGGCTCCAAATATTTCACTCCCCTCTACATAACGATTTCAAATTTACCATGCCCTTCTGACCTTCTGCATCCTAACCCTGCCATATACAAAAAGTTCAAAAGTTCAGGTGTTCCAGTCACTTTATAAATCCCTATATTGGCATCTATCATATGTTCAAATACACACTGAACAACCTTCTTTCCTTTTATGGGAACAATAGAAAAACCATCTGTTGAAATCGGTACATCAAGTTTTTTCAGCATAAAATCAACATTTTCTCTCAAAACTTCTCCAAATCCATCATCTTCATAAGTGTAATAAATATCGGAATTGTCGTCAGAATTATGTCTTCTGACAATAAGAGAACTCAACATTTTCACAACAATCTCTGAATCCCTTATTTCCTTTCGTTTTTGTGCAACGATAGACACAAGTTTTATAGAATTACACTTCATGGGATAACTTTTTCCATACATAGTCTTGAAAGAATTGAGCATCTGTATGCTTTCCACAAGATCAGCGTCACTAAAGAACACCTCAAAACAAGGCATCCCTAGTGAGATCTGTTCTTTTTGAAACTTTGCATTTGGAAGATAATACGAAAATGTATAACATTTCATGATAGATTTACTCTTGTCATAAAGGCTCATATGAAATTCTTCTGAATAATTCAATGTTGCCTCTTTTAAAAAGCTTATCATGAATGGTTCCAAATTTTTTGGCAAAAATGGTTTTTCCAAACTAAAAGTTAATTTGAACTGGTTCATTTTTTCACCCCTTTCTATAATCCATGATTATTCTTCAATCTCATTTTACTTCATTCATTTCAACCCTTATTATTTGAATGATTGAGTCTAGTATATCACTTTTATATCAAAAGTCAATTGTTAATTATAATTTATTTGGATTTATATTTGTTTGATATAAAATTAATTAAATACTTGCACTCTTTTTTCTTTACAATCTTTGGCTTTTAACCTATACTTAACATACATTTTGGGATGTAAAGAATAATTTATATTTAACAATTTTATTCAATTTTAATAGCTACATTATGGAAATCATTCACTTCCCTATAAAAAAAGCATCTCTCCTAGTGCTGATATACCCCTCTAAAGCAACAGATTTTATATCTAATCCGTCTACTTTAGAAGTATCATGTCAACACAAAGAAAAGATGCTTTTTCCATTTATATTTTTCCAAATATTACTATACTGATATCAAAAAACATTTTAACACAAACAAACACATAACAGTTTGCTACATTGTCACGCAATTTTCTTCTATAATATGCTCAATCTCCTCAACACTTTTCTGCGTTGCAAGTGAAATCTGTTCCAATGTAAACTTATTTTTATACATATTTATAATAATCGTTTCATTGGTTCTTTTCATTCCTCTGGCTTCTCCCCTCGCTTCTCCTCTCGCCTCTGCTCTTTCTTCTATTCCTAAACTTAAATTACACATCACACTCACATCCTCTCTTAATTTTGTATCAACCGGAATATTATATTCTTTTTCAAGAATATCAAATTTCTGTGCCTCTGGCAGTTCATTTGATAGTAATGTACATATCAAACGATGTAATTCATATTTTTCTTCATATTCCGGCAATGTATTGGTTATACCTATCAACACAATGTTTATCAGATCAAGATTCCCCTTCCAATCATATGGCTCTAAAATCTCATCTTTTGCAAGATGTATATGCGACATACTATTGTACTTCATATTCATACATATCCATATGCTAAACACCTGATTTATATCATCATAATTTGAATTCACAAAATCTCTTTCTTTTTGTGATGATATCAATCTGCTCACATAAAAGATTGCCCTATTTAATATTTCATATGCTGACGGTTCATCTTTTTGACATTCTACATTTATTATAATCTTCGACAAATTGTTTTGGGACTTATCCGGCAGCGGCATTCTTACATAAAATATAATATCAAACCTTATCATCCCCTCATTTATTTCATTATCTTCTGTATTAAATCCTTTTATCTTCTCACCGGATACATATTCTGCATTTGTCATACCAGGTTCAATAGGTACTACTCCTATTTCAGGTTCTCCTTCAATATACTTTACAACATCTTTCGGATTCATACCTTTAAATGCACCAACAGTTTTTACTAATATATTTGCTAATATACTCTTTTGTGCAATCAGCTTCTTTGCATACGCATCATATTGTGCCTTATCATCTGCTGCACTCAGCACATTTTTTATTTCTGTATTCAACTTTTCATTCCCCCTCTTATCTTTTTGCATATCACCTCTTATATACCTTATATTCATATTATTTGATACAATTATATTAAAGATACACTACGAAAGCAACTAAATTCAAGTGGATATTCGCAATCCACTTTGCTGCTTGATAGTGTTAAAATCGTAACTGTTCACTTTATCTAATATGGATTGTAGACACGACTGAGTAGTTTTTTACTTACGATCTTAGTAGTATCACCACATGCACATTGCCATTTATCATCAACTTCTTTTATTTTACACTTCTTTACTTTTCTGATTATTTTATTTATTGTCTTTGTACTATATTTTGTTTTGTTCTTTTTCGCTTTCCGTCTTGCATATACCGTCGTATTATTTTTAATCACAGTATCTGCTGTAATTTCTTTTCATTTCATGACACCTCTTTCCTTAAATCTGATACTGATATTATATCAACAAACTTAAGAAAAGTCGAATTTATATAAACTGGTCATTCGTCAAAATGACGGTGGCTAACTTGTAAAAAAAGGAAAAGTGTTAAAGAATAATTCTAAAAACAAAGAAAAAAGTTTGTTAACATAGCGAACTGTAATTATTAAATTTCAGAGTTCTGCATAATATCTTTTTACTGAAAGGCTCAATAGTTACTTAAAATCCATTTATCCCTTATATCAGGATTGTTTAATCCCAAATTTTATGCTAAACTATTCATTACATTTGTTGTCTGACACCTACACACAGCAAATGCAGCAAGTTTTACACGATTATATGTCCCACAGCAATAACGCAACGGTATTTTTATTCTCAACAACATTTGCTTTGACATAACTATATTTACACAAAAACAGCAGAACGAGGTTTTTTATGACTAGATTAAAAGAATTTCTTTTCAAATACAAACACGCAATTATTATTTTATATATGCCGATTTATCTTTTATGGTTTACAAGTCTCGAGAAGAGAACCAATGTGCATTTCACCGACATTCATTGCAAGATTGATGATTATATACCCTTTTGTGAGTTTTTTATAATTCCTTATCTTTTATGGTTTTTATATGTCGCAGTCAGTTTAGTATATCTTTTCTTTCAGACAAAGCACCTCGACGATTTTTATAGGTGTTGTGCCGTGCTGCTGCTAGGAATGACGACTTCACTTCTCATTTATACGATTTTTCCAAATCAGCAGACAATGCGGCCTAAAACCTTTGACCACAGCAATATTTTTACTACTATCATTGACATACTTTACCGAACCGACACGGATACAAATGTTTTTCCAAGCATCCATGTGTTCAACTCGATTGCAATCCATTTTGGCATAAGCCGCAGTTATTATTTTAGAAATGTCGATGATGTTAATATTGTTAAGAACGACAAAAAAAGAAAAGCGATTAAAATCATCAGACTTTCATCGCTTATACTTTGTATTCTTATCTGCATATCAACGCTGACACTTAAACAGCACTCATTTTTAGACCTTGTCGGCGGTTGTGTATTATTTGCTTTTTATTACACGATTGTTTATATCAGACCTTTCAGGCAGACTAAGCTTTCAACAGATTGCTAAGCTCGGCGAACTGTTCAAGACTTAATGCCTCTCCTCTGACCGTTGCAGGAAGTCCCATTTTTTCTAATGCTGTGACAACCTGTTCTTTATTTACACTTAGATTTGAAGCATTATTTAATCCGTTCTGAAGTGTTTTTCTTCTCTGATTAAATGATGCTCTTATTATTTTAAACATAAATGCTTCGTCTTTTACATCAACCGGTCTTTCCGCATGGCAGGTAAGCCTTATAACCGCAGAGCCGACATTTGGACGCGGCATAAAACAATTTGCCGGAACATTAGCGACTATCTCCGCTTTTGAATAAAACTGTACGGCAAGCGACAATGCACCATAATCTTTTGTTCCCGGTCCTGACTGCATCCTGTCTGCGACCTCTTTCTGCACCATGACCGTTATGCTTTCAAGTGGCACATGACTTTCAAATAATCCCATTATAATAGGTGTTGTTATATAATATGGAAGATTTGCAACAACCTTTATCGGCTTGCCGCCGTTATGCTCCTTTGCCACTTTTGCAATGTCAAGTTTAAGTATATCCTCATTTACAACCGTGACATTGTCATAAGCAGACAATGTATCTGCAAGTATGGGTATGAGATTGTCATCTATCTCAACCGCCATGACTTCTCTTGCATTCTCACACAGATATTGCGTCATCGTACCTATTCCGGGTCCTATTTCAAGTACAAAATCATCTTTTGTTATCCCTGCCTCGCTTATTATCCTCTCTAAAACATGAGTGTCTATAAGAAAGTTCTGACCAAATTTCTTCTGAAATCTGAAATTGTATTTCTGTAATATTTCTATTGTATTTTGTGGTATTCCAAGTGTTGCCATATTTCCTCATTTCCGTGCTGTTGCACACTAATTATTTTATCCGGTACATCTTCACCGCATTTTCGCAAGTAGTTTTTATGATTTCCTCAGCCGAAATCCCCTTAAGTTTGGAAATACATTCCACCACATACTTAAGATATGATGAGTCATTCCTTTTTCCACGATGCGGTTCAGGGGTAAGATAAGGACAGTCCGTCTCAAGAACAATACGCTCAAGCGGGGTCATCTTAACAACCTCCTTGAGTTTTTTGCTGTTTTTAAATGTAACTACTCCGCCAATTCCAAGATAATATCCCATATCAAGATAAATCTGTGCCATCTCCGGACTGTAAGAAAAACAATGGATAACTCCGTTAAGCTCATCCCCGTGATGTACTTTCATTATATCGAGTGTATCTGCTGCCGCATCCCTGCTGTGAATAATAATCGGCATATCAAGTTCATAGGCAAGGTCAAGCTGTCTTGCAAACCATTTCTTCTGAACTTCCCGTTCCGGCTCGTCATAGTGATAATCAAGTCCTATCTCGCCTATCGCCACGATTTTTTTATCAGCCGCAAGACTTTTAAGCCACTCCATATGGCTCTCGTCAAGTCTCTCTACATCCTCCGGATGGATACCGACCGCACCGTACATAAAATCATATTTCTTAACTATCTCAAATGTCTTTTTTGTCGATGCAACACTTGCACCAACATTTACAACTGTCCCAACTCCTTTATTTTTTAATGAAAAAAGCAATTCTTCCCTGTCCTCATCAAAGCTCTCATCATCATAATGAGCGTGTGTATCAAAAATCATATGTCCTCTTTTCCGTGCTGTTTTTTTGCACATGATAGCGTTTCATTAGAAACTTTTAATAAACCTGTTAAAGTTTATTATATTTTTCTATCAAATAAACATTATTCACATATAAAAATCTTCTGTCAAAAGCAGATTTCACCTTAAATTCTGTCTGCAGCAAAAGCTGTCAAAAAAATCCACCATACCAGCATTATGCTTAGTATAGCGGATTTTTTACTAAAATACAATTTTTAAAATATTATAAGTACCTTTTTACGGTAGAATAGCCTTTCATTTCTGTAATGAAATACACATAAGCTGCATAGCAGCGACTGACAGCTTGCTGGCAGGTTTATGAATGTAAGAGATGCAAGGCTGAACTGTTACCAACTTTATGATATAAATATATGATATGTTTACAAAGATTATGACAAATGTATTTTTGACACTCCAAAACTAAAATGTTATACTACGATATTGAAGTTAATAAATAATTATGGAGGATAGTGCGAAAAATCCGATTTTTCGCACACAAGATTTGTGTCTGCGCACACTTGACACAAATTTGATATGCCCAAAAAACGTGTGCAGAAATGAGGATTATTATGAGTGAAAATTGTAATCATGACTGCTCTAGCTGTGGTGAAGCCTGTGCAAGCCGTGACCCTAAGAGTTTTATAGAAAAACCAAATGAAAAAAGTACAATCAAAAAAGTAATCGGTGTTATAAGCGGAAAAGGCGGTGTCGGCAAATCAATGATTTCTTCAATGCTTGCCGCAAACTTCCAGAAAAAAGGCTATAATACAGCCGTTCTTGACGCAGATATAACAGGTCCGTCAATCCCTAAGGCTTTTGGTATTACAGAGAGAGCCAGAGGTGATGAAAGCGGAATATACCCTGTTTATTCAAAAACGGGAATACAGACAATGTCCGTAAATCTTCTTCTTGATGATGCGACTGACCCGGTCATATGGCGTGGTCCTGTTATCGCCGGAACAGTAAAACAGTTCTGGCAGGATGTTATATGGACTGATGTTGATTATATGTTTGTAGATATGCCACCCGGAACAGGTGATGTAGCACTTACGGTTTTCCAGTCAATACCGGTTGACGGAATCGTTATCGTAACATCTCCTCAGGAGCTTGTATCAATGATAGTTGCAAAAGCCGTAAAAATGGCACAGATGATGAATGTTCCTATTATAGGAATTATTGAAAATATGAGTTATGTGGAATGTCCGGACTGTGGAAAACACATCGAAGTATTTGGAAAAAGCCACCTTGCTGAAGTCGCCGCAGTATATAAACTGCCGATACTCGGTCAGATACCTATGACTCCTGCTATTGCAGCCGCAAGCGATGCCGGCGATGTAGAAAGTCTTGATGTTGACTGGTTTGATAAAGCAATAGAAGCTATAGTTGATGCCACTAAAGAATAACTGTAACACACTGTAAACATATAAAATTTACTGATTATTGAATTATATATATTTACAGCCATAAGAAAAACAGCGTACAAATCATAAAATACAAAAACAGGGAGATAGAAACAATTATTTCTATCTCCTTGTCGTTTTTAACACTATCAATCACATATGCATATGTGCATATTTTTCCTTTGTAGCCATTCCTCCCCTTATATGTCTCTCTGATTTGTTCAAGTCAAGAACTTCCCTTCCCTGCCCTGCCAATGACGAATCAATGTTTTCGAGCCTTTCTGTAAGGTCTTTATGTACAGTAGATTTGCTTACTCCAAACACTTTAGCAGCCTGCCTTACGGTAGATTTATTTTCAATCATATAATTAGCAAGACTTACGGCTCTCTGACTTAATCTTTCATCTATTATGTATGCATTTTTTCTTCTCCTGTTTCTAAAATTTAGCTTTTCCACATTAAAAGCTCCTCTTATTTTTTTACATCATATGAGGAGCTTTTTTATTTTATGACAGGCCGTTGTTAAAAATTATTTAATGACACTCGCTTTACACCGTTTTTTATAACAGGCAATTCCATATTTAAAAATCCGCTACACACCATCATCACGAAGTTCTTCTTCATCCTAATATCTTCAAACTTCTGCCTGCTCTAACTCCCTCTGTTTCCAACTCATAAATCCATACATATCATTCATAAAAAATATACTAAAATTCACAACAACAGGAATATATGCCGGATCTTTAAGTGATGCGAGCACCCACAGTATTATCAAAACAACATCGTTCACAGCATACCACACCGCATAATACGATGACCTGAGCATCGTAAGTGACGCTGCAATAAAACTTGTAATTATCGAAATCGTACTAAAAATAATATTAGGTGTGTTAAAACTTTTAAGAATATAATAAAAAACTGCTGTCACAATTATTCCACTTATACAAAGTGCCACTATATGTTTTTTACTTAAAGACTGTATCTGTACTTCATTTCCATTATTTTCCGACGGATTTTCAATCCATGTTATCGTAGACCATCCAGCCATTGGAAGCGTCATTCCGAGATATGTCATCATCTCTCCCCAGTAACGAAAGCGGAACGATATTATCCCGTAAAGAATACTAAAAAGTATCATAAGCACCTGACCCCACACATTTCCTTTTGCGGCAAAAATAAGCGATGTTACACCTGTAAGTGCCGCAACAAGTGTGAGCAGGTCAAAATCTTTTGTCGCAAGATTTGATATTAGAACTATTATTATTGAGCCAAGCCAGATAGACCATTCTCTTTTTGTCAATGTTTTTATCGGATTATTCATTATTATCTCCATTTCTTAAAAATCATTGTCTATTCTCCCATCTTCTTTACCAGTAATTCATGCATTACAATCATAAGTATAAAAATGATAAACAGACCTCTCCAAAATGTTCCTATGTATAATAACATCAAAAATTTACGGTTTCAATGACATATATCACACAAAAAAAATACCCCATACAGACTATATTATAATAGTCACATACGGAATATTTCTTTTTACATTCCCACTAAAACAACTCAATCAATTCCAAATATTTCCGCACATATCTTCCTGCCGGAAGAAGTCTTAAAAATGCTGTCATATGCGTGTTTTACCGCCTTTTTTGACAGACCATCCTCATACATATTCACCAAAAAATCTGCTTCTACAAGAATTTGGTAATCAATGCCATCTATATCGTTATATGTATGATGACGACCAATAAGGTATTGCAATCTCTCTGACACATTCTGCGGAAAATCAAGACTTTCAAGCAACTTTTGTGCAAGTGCAGGTCCTTCTTTTTCCTGAAGTTTGCCATTGCAATCTCCATATTTTTCTTCGCACAAATGTATTCCTATATCATGTGTAAATGCCGCTGTTTCAATAATAAATAATGTGTCTTTATCGACATTTTCCATCTCGGCAATAAGTTTTGCATAGCTATGGACTTTACAAAAATGCTGTATTCTTTTTGCGTCACCATTATATAATTTTATCATTTCAAAATGTAATCTATTTAACATTCCTACTCTTACTTCATCACAATCCATCCATAAATCCTTCTTTCTTTTTTATATTATGCTGTTTGTCATTCAGACTTAATCTGCTCTATCAACTCCAAAACCCTTTCCTCTGTCTCCTCAATTTCGTCTGCTATCTGTGATATAGATTTGCCTTTGGCAAGTTTCTTTTTTATAAGTTCTTTTAATTTATTCTGTTCACCCTCACTTCTTCCATTTTCTTTGCCAATCAGTATTCCCTTGTTATACATCTTCTTTGCTTCTGTCTCTATCACTTTTCCTCCCATAATTCCGTCAACTCCTTTCCTTATTCTCTCATATTTCCTTGCTATATTATCTATTACCTTTTTAGATAACTCAATAATTATTCTGCGTTCAAGTTCTGTCATTTTCCCCTGCTGTGTCAGTTCTTCCATTTTAATACATATTTCTTTAAACTCATTTACAAGTTCCTGTAATAAATTTTCATCCTCATTATACTTCGGAAAATTCGCTTCATGCGTAAATATATAAAACGGTATGAGCAAATAAATTTCTTTTTCCCATATATCCTCTAATGTATATGTCTGCATTTTTATGATACAAGGGGCAAAAGCAGATAGCAATGTATGTTTACATACAACTTGCTATCTGCTGGCTTGTCCCGCCAAACACCGACAAGTAGCAGATTTGCTTGCAAATATGCGAGATTGGAGGTGTTTGCAGGATTGCGAAAATTGCGTAGCAATATAGCAATCCGTAGGTATCACAGTCAGGTCATAACATCGCCAGTATTTTTGTTTGAACGAAGATATAATACCGCTGAATGTGGGAATGTAACTGTTAATACTCCGTCACTCTTTTTGCCGCCATCATCACCGACTATCTTCTCAATAGTCGCATCATCGAGTGCTATCTGAGAATCATACTCAAAGAACCGAAGTACCATGCTGTTATCTATCGTGCTTTGACACTCCAAATGATATTTCTTTTCTATATCACCTTTAATAACCTTGAAACTTGCGTCTGTGATTATCTTATCTTCCGCTCCGTTTTGTTTATTCTGATAATGATAGTCATTTGCAAAAACGATTGTTTCCGTGCCGTCATAGTTTTCCCCGAATACCTCATTCAGAAGCGGCAGTATAAATCTTGAGCAGTCGTTTAACATAGTTCGGAACACATCGTCATAAGGCTGCCGGTTATGTTTTCACTATTTACTTTTTCGTAATTCTTTTTAATATCACTTGCTTTTATTCTAATATCATTATGATATTCCAAAGTGTTACTGTTTTGATTTTTATCATTTTTAATTTTATTCTCGCTTTTTTTCTCCATCTATGTACCTCCATTATACTTATTTTATATTTTATTTTCAATAAAATCCGTAACACTTCAGCCATAAAAATAATTGGCTGATTTATGAATTCAGAAAATGAAAGACTGAACTGTTATTCCAAAATTCAGATACTTCGTATTTGTGTCTTATTTTCAATTACCATTGCTGATTTTTATCTTTGAGTCAAGCGGGATATTAACAATTCGATTTACTACTGATACAGGCAAGTCCACACCTGCTATTTATTACTCTATGCAATAAAAATGTGGAAGTTTATTGATAGTGTCATATTTCAAAATTTAAGCCTTTTCTGATTTGATTATTTTAGTGCCATAAAATTGTAGTTATCAGAGAGTAATTAACTCTCACATCTGCACTTATTTTTTATACTCCAAAAGCTCCATATTGATTATTGTTGATTTCTTTAATTATATGGATTATATTTGAGAAATTTTGTTTTGATTTTTAATGTAAAAATGACTACATGATATATAAATATCAAAAGAAAATATTTTCAATGAAAAAATGACTTAATACCTACATTAATAAAAATAAGAATATGCAAAAACATTACCGACAGCACCATATACGCATGGTTTTAACCGGTAACTAAATGTTTTCAGATATGGTAACATACACCCAGACTTTTTTCTATTGTAATTTTCCACAATTTTATTTTTTCTTTTTGTATATTTTCCACAACAACATTGATATATCCATGCACATGATTTATATTATTTACAGATAGTTTTTGTTTTCCGAAATCACTTTAGGAGGTACATATGAATTTTTTTGAATACACTGACAAAGAATTATTTTTCCGCAATGACGGAGAACTTCTAAGTATTATGGCATGGGGCAATAACAGTCTGCGTGTCCAGTCATCACTTATGGATAAAATTCCCGACGGATGCGTTGCTCTTATAAATCCTGATGTCGACAATATGTCTGATATTGATATTAAGATTACTGACGAACGCCATGCCCATATCCGAAACGGTCTTATCACCGCAAAATTATATGTTCAGGAATGGGGCAATGCCTTACAGATTTCTTTTTACAATGAAAAGAACGAACTCATTCTCCGTGAGATAGCAAACGGCGGTGCTCTTACCAAAAAAGCTCGTTATTTCCACACGCTAAACGGTGACAGTTACCGATTAAAAGCAAGTTTTGAGCCTTCAGCTTCAGAAAAGATTTATGGAATGGGACAGTACCAGCAGGAAATTTTTGACCTAAAAGGATGCAATCTCGAACTTGCACACCGCAATTCACAGGCAAGCATACCTTTTTATATTTCAAGTCTCGGCTATGGTTTTCTGTGGCATAATGCCGCTGTCGGAGAAGTTCATTTTGGCAAGAATACTACTGAATGGGTTGCCGAGTCAACCGACAAACTTGATTATTGGATAACCGCCGGAAATTCTCCTGCACAGATTGAGGAGCAGTTCGCCTGCTGCACCGGAAAATCCCCTATGATGCCTGAGTACGGTCTTGGTTTCTGGCAGTGCAAACTCCGTTACTATAATCAGAAACAGGTTATCGACGTCGCAAGAGAATACAAAAAGAGAGAGATTCCTATTGATGTTCTGGTTATCGACTACTACCACTGGTCACACTGCGGTGACTGGCATTTTGACGAGGAATACTTCCCTGAACCGGAAAAAATGATAAAAGAACTTAAAGATATGGGAATAGAGACAATGGTTTCTATATGGCCTCAGGTTGAATGGAACAGTGAAAATTTCGAGGAAATGAAGCAGCAGGGACTTCTCGTAAAGCAAAATTCGGGTATTGATGTTCAGATGACTTTTCACGGAAACAATGTCTTTATGGATGCGACAAATCCACGCACAAGAAAATATGTGTGGGAAAAATGTAAAAAGAATTATGCTGATATGGGAGTTAAGACATTCTGGCTTGACGAAGCTGAACCTGAATTTACCAATTATAATTATGAGCGTTACCAGTATCATGCCGGACCTGTCTCAAAAATCGGAAACATATATCCGAGAGAATATTCAAAACTTTTTTATGAGGGTCAGAAAGAGATGGGACAAAATGATATTGTCAATCTTGTGCGCTGTGCATGGGTAGGCAGTCAGCGATATGGTGCTCTTGTCTGGTCAGGAGATATTTTTTCTTCCTATGAAGATTTCCGCAAACAGATATGTGCCGGACTTCACATGGGACTCTGCGGTATTCCATGGTGGACAACTGACATTGGAGGATTTCACGGTGGAAATATTGAAAGTGATGATTTTAAAGAGCTTCTTTTACGCTGGTTCCAGTTTGGAACATTCTGCCCTGTCATGAGAATACACGGCTGCCGCCAGCCATACACAAACCTCAAAAACAAAGCCGGTGAAGTCCGTGAGGGAACGGGAGCTGACAATGAAGTCTGGAGTTACGGCGAAGAAGCCTATACGATAATGGTTAAATTCATCCATGTGCGTGAACTTATGAGAAATTATATCCGCAGCCTTATGAAAGAAGCACACGAAAAGGGAACTCCTGTTATGCGTACGCTTTTCTATGAATTTCCTGACGATGACTGTTGGAATATTTACGATGAGTATATGTTTGGCAGTGAAATTTTAGTTGCTCCGGTATGCCATGAGCATGAAACAAAACGAGAAGTTTATCTGCCATCCGGTCATTCATGGACTCTTGCACACAATGGCAAAGTGTATGAGGGCGGTAAAACTTACAGTATTGACGCACCGATAGATACGCTCCCTGTCTTTCTTAAAGACGGTTCAAACGAATATCTTATCGGTGAAATCTGATTTTATACTATGATGCAAGGGTCAAAAGCAGATAGCAATGTATGTTTACATACAAATTGCTATCTGGTGGCTTGACCCTCCAAACACCGACAATAAGCTTGGAGGTGTTTGGAGGATTGCGAAAAATGTATTGCTATCGGATTTGCTGAAAGCGAAATAAAAATTATTCTTAATATGCACAAAAAAGGATTTCCTTTAGAACAGATAGCTTTAGCCACTGACAAAAATATTGATGATATAAAAACTATTATTGATAGTCCCAAAAATAAAGCTATTTAATATTTTATTCACCCATACCTGCATCAATCCACGGCTCATTCTTCTCTCTCATAGCGTATATCTTTTCAAGCCATGATATAACAGCCTGTTTTTTCTGCACAAACGGCTCTCTGTGACTGAGAAGAACATATGGAGCCGCCATCTTTTTTAATATATCAATCTGCTGTTTCAAAATTCCGGCATTATAGACAGTCTTATCACCCTTATGAGCCGGATACAGAGCATCGCCAAGCAGACAATATTTATTATTAACCAAAAGAGCAAGCGAACCCTTAGCATGGCTTGACGGCATCTGAAAAATTCTAAGTTTTATGTCTGTTTCATCCACATTTATATCACTCTCAACAATCTCACCGATATGTGTATATTTGTATGTGTTTTTCCCCTGATACAGACTCTCCCACTTTATATGTTGCACATTTGCAATATGGTCAGGATGAAAATGCGACAAAATAATCTTAATCTTCTTTCCTTTTTGCTTTGAAATCTCCGCAAGCATTTCAGGAATATTTTCATTACTTCCAACATCATAAACCCACAGATACTTTTCACCCTCAATCACGGACACATTAGCAGAAAGCGGTTTTATAGCCGGCGTGATATAAGAAAAATAATCCGTAACACACTTCCATGTCGGAAACTGTTTATTATTGCTGTTATCAACATCCTGAATCTTTGTAATCTCTGCACTGTTTTCTCTCATATCCGCTGCCATAAATAACGCCCTCTCATTCTTCAATACATACAACTGCCAAACCCTTTTTTATCTGGTAAAGCAGATATTGGTGGTACGCTCTGCCACTTTGCGACTTCCTTGATAGGTTTCAAATCTAACAGCATTGTAGCATTTTGTATATACAATTTCAATGACTTACACCAAAAACAGCCGTAAATATGGATTATTAGTTACTGTCCACACCTACGGTGTTCTCCGAGCGAAAGCGTCACTGAGGTGGAATATAATCCTTATTTACGGCGTCCGTTTTCCAAATCCAAAAAATCTACAACTCTTCATCCATCTTAAGCAATGTATTTAAAAGTACATTTGCTCCTTTTAAACAATTCTCGGGTGTTGAATATTCAAGTTCGCAATGACTGTGTCCCTCCACACTAGGCACAAATATCATTGTCGTTGGTATAACATCGCACATATACTGTGCATCATGTCCGGCACCACTATACATTTTTTTGTATGTATAGCCGAGTTCTTTTACGCTGTCCTCAACAAATCCGACAAGTTTTTTATCAAAATATACAGTATCTCTTGCCCATGCTTCTTTTTTTTCGACCGTGCATTTTTCTAATGACTCAGGCAGATTTTTTATTACTTCGACAACCTGTTCCATGACTTTTGGGTCTTTATGCCTTGAATCAAGTGTCATCTTCACTTCATCAGGTATTATCGTGTGAATGTTTGGATGTGCCGATATTTTTCCTGTCGTATAGACGAGTTCTTCATCAAGCTTATCAAGATTTTCATGCAGATAATCTATGACTTTTGCACAGGCATACAGTGCATCTTTTCTGTATTTCATAGGAAATGTTCCCGCATGATCTGCCTGTCCACGCATCGTAAATTCATAATTCACCATGCCGCACACGCCCTCGACTATTCCGACCTCTTTATTTTCCGCATCAAGCACCGGTCCCTGCTCAGCATGAAGTTCCACAAGTCCTGCCGTCTTTTCAGGGTTCATCCTGTTTTCTTCACTGCCCTTATATCCGCTTTTTTCGAGTGCATCTTTAAAATAATATCCCGGAATATCTTTAGCTTCACTGTTAAGCATATCTTCCTTTTTAAATTTACCGCACAAAACTCCGGATGACATCATCGCAGGCTCAAATCTTGCACCCTCCTCGTTTGTCCAGACAACAACCGTTATCGGATGACGATGTGGTATCTTGTCAGTGACTATTGTTTCAACTGCCTCCATCACACTTAAAACGCCAAGCACACCGTCATAATTTCCGCCCTGTCTTACCGAATCAAGATGTGAACCGCTAAGTATAGCAGGAAGATTTTCACTTCCCGGAATAGTGGCATATATATTTGCCATATCATCGGTCACGATATTTGCTCCAAGTTTTTTTAATCTCTTACAAAACTCCTCCCTGGCCGCCAAAGCCTCATCCGACAGCGAAAGTCTTGTAATACCTCCATTACCTGTATCACCAAACTTGCTAAAAGTTTTAATTTTCTCACTCAGTCTGTCTAAATCACATTTATACATAAAACCTGCCTCCCTCATATCAACATTACGCACTCATATACTTCTTACTAAGCTCATCCGTAAGTTCGTCCATCTGCCCCTGTGCCACGATTGAACCTTTCTGCATAATCAAAAATCTGTCACCAAGTTTTCTTGCAAATCTAAGGTTCTGCTCGACTACTATTATCGGAACTTTCTTTTCCTTGTGATACCTCGTAAGTATATCCGCTATATCCGACACTATATTAGGCTGTATTCCCTCGGTCGGCTCATCTAGTATCAATATCTTTGGATCACTCATTAATGCTCTTGCGATTGCAAGCTGCTGCTGTTGCCCACCCGATAATACACCGCCTTTTCTCTTTAAGTGCTGTGTAAGTACCGGAAAATATTCAAATATTTCCTCAACTTTTTTTGCATAATCCACCTTGTGTGCCAATGCCCCAAGTTCAAGATTTTCCTGCACCGTAAGCTGTGGTATTATCTCCCTGCCCTGCGGAACATATGCTATTCCTTTTCTTGAACGCTCATACGGTTTTAGTTTTGTCACTTTATCTGAATTAAGACTTATATCTCCCGTTTTTGCCGGAAGAAGTCCTATTATGCTTTTTAATAATGTTGTCTTTCCAACACCGTTTCTCCCAAGTAAAATAAGTTTCTCGTCATCTTTTATCTCAAATGATACATTATAAACAACCTGACTTTTTCCATAACTTACCGATACATCATCTACTTTTAACATAGCAAGCCTCCTTAATCAGTTTTCAGATATACACGCACAACCTCAGGATTTGAGGTTATGTCATCATAACTTCCCTCGGCAAGTATCTCGCCCTGGCTGAGTACCGTTATCTTCTCTGAAATCTGTTTTACAAAATCAATATCATGTTCTACCACGATTAATGTTTTATCTTTCATCACATTTAAGATAAGTTCACCTGTCTTGTATGTTTCATCCGCCGTCATTCCCGCGGTAGGCTCATCAAGTGTTATTATCTCAGGATTTTGTGCAAGAACCATACCTATTTCAAGCCATTGTCTTTGTCCGTGTGAAAGATAGTTTGGAAGTATTTCTTTTTCATCTTTTAGATTTATCTGTTCCAGAATTTCGTCTATTTTTTCCTGAATGTTCTTTTTTCTTCGATATGTAAATGTCTTTAATAAACTGCTGTAACCAGAAAGTGCAACTTCTACATTTTCCTCGACCGTCATATAATCAAATATATTCGGTCCCTGAAATTTTCGTCCTACTTTAAATTTATCCGAAATTTCATATGCATCTTTGCCCGCTATATTTTTGCCATCTAAAAGTATGCTTCCATATGTAGGCTTTGTTTTTCCTGTTATCATATCTATTATGGTGGTCTTTCCCGCACCATTTGGTCCGATAAGCGTTCTGAGTTCACCCTTTTCAATCGTCATGTTCACTTCATTGACAGCACGAAAACCGCTAAATTCAACCGTCAGATTTTTTAATTCAAGATAGCCCATATAGTCACCTCTTTCTACGCTTTCTTTTTGGTTCTGCGATTATACTGGATATTTTTCAATGTTCCTATAACACCGTTTGGCAGGAACAATACGACTACTATCAAAATCACACCGAGTACAAGCTGCCATATCTCTCCAAAACTGCTTGACAATTTACTCTGCAGAAAACTTACAAACAATGCACCTATCATCGCTCCTGAGAGATTTCCCCTGCCTCCCACGGCAAGCCATACAAGCATCATTGTTGAAAATGTGACACCCGCACTTTCTATTGAGATAAATGATGTCATCGGTACATAGAGCATACCTGCATATCCTGCTATTGCTCCCGCAATGGCAAATAATGTCATCTTAAACACTGCCGGATTGTAACCTAAGAAACGAAGTCTTGCTTCATTATCTCTTACCGATTTGATGACTTTTCCAAATCGTGATTCAGTAATCCATAAACACAAAATATAAATAACAACAAGTGATATAAATGCTATGTAATACCACTGCACTATGCTTACCGGATGCCCGCCTATCGTTATCTTATTCAGTCCTGAAGCAATTCCGTTGACACCGCTTGAACCTCCGGTATAAGACTGGTTTGTTGTTATAAAAAGTTCAAACAACCCCGCAAATGCAAGCGTTATAACATTGTAAAATACACCTTTTATCTTGCTCGTAAAAATAAAATAACCAAGTACAAGTGCAACAAGTGCCGGAATTAAAACTCCGAGTATTATCGCAACAGGAATACTTTTGAGTGGTGCATAAATTGCCGGAAGTTTCCCAAGACTGCTCATAAATGCAGGAAGTCCGTCCTGACAGGCTAGAGAAATTCCAACGATATAACCGCCCATTCCAAAAAATACCGCAAAACCGAGATTCATCAGACCGCCATATCCCCAGAGGATGTCGAGTGCGAGAGCAGCAATCATATATGTTATAAATTTTCCTAAAATCTGTGTACTGTATAAATTTGCCACAAACGGTACAAATGCAAGTGCAATTATCACTATAATTGCAAGATATTTGTCGATGGTAGCTTTTTTTAATCTTTCTTTCATGGTACTGCCTCCTTTCCTATCTCTTATCCTTTGCTGAGAACAATCCCTGCGGCTTAAATCTGATAACAACTATTATCACGACAAATATAAGAAGTTTTGCCGTTACAAGACTCATAAAACTTGCCATTACCGAAACTGCTTCCTGAATGACTACCGAGCCAAACAGCGAGCCAACGATAGAATTTAATCCGCCAAGTATAACAACTAAGAAACTGTCTACGATATAGTCAGTTCCCATTCCGGGTGATACACTTGAAACAGGAGCGAGAAGTATTCCCGCAAGTCCTGCGAGTGCACATCCGTATCCGAATGTTATCTTGTCGATAATACCTGAATTTACACCGAGACACTGTGTCATTTGTCTGTTCTGTGTGATGGCTCTAAGCTGCATTCCATAAGATGTTTTATAAAACAATCCGAGTGTAACAAAAAGAACTATTAATGCCATCATTATAAGAAACATATCGTAATAAGGAATTGTCACACCTCCAAGATGCAGGCTTCCTTTTATCGGCATTGCAAGATTTTGATTTTCAGGTCCGAATATCATTCTCACTATCTGCTGTATGATATATGTAAGTGCAAAGGTTACAAGCAATGTCTCCGCAACCTTGCCATAAATCTTTCTTATCAGAAAATGTTCTATCAATGCTCCTATAAGTCCCGTTGCAATGACGGTCAGGATAACCGCCACCGCAAAAGGAAGGTGGAGACTGTTCACAAATACACATCCAAAGTATGCACCGAGCATTATCATCTCTCCATGAGCCATATTTACAACATCGAGCATACCGAATGTAATAACAAGCCCTATGGCAACGAGAAACAATTCCGCCGAGCCGCTTATTCCATTAATTATCTGAGAGACAACTAACTCCATATACATTCCTCCTAGTCATCATTTTATACATATGTAAAACTGTGCCTGCGTCAGTATTTGTTATATCCTCGCAATTAACACAACATATAATCCGTTTCACAAGTCTTTGATATTTTAGTCTGTAACCGGTTCTACGAGTCCGTCAGACTTTGAAACAATATCAAATGTAAGGTCTTTATTAACTTTTCCAATATAGATTGGAAGCCATGCGTGATGATTTTTCTCGTCCATCTTTATCTTTCCTGCCGGACAACTTATCTCCATTCCTGCTGCCGCTTTTACAATATCAGCAGGTTTTGTCGAACCGACTTTTTCAATGGCATCCGCAAGCATATACACACCTGTATATGTAGACTCCGCACCGTTATTGACTGTTGTGTCAGTGCCGTATTTTTCTTTGTATTTCTTTACAAACTCATCTGATTCTGTAGTTCCAAGAACATTAAAATAATTAAAGCATGAATATGTTCCGACTGCTGCCTTGCCGATACCTTTTACAGTTCCCTCATGACAGGCAACTGAGCATATTGGAGTCTTTTTCATATCTATTCCGTACTGTGAGCAGTCTGAATAAAATGATACTGAATCATTACCTGCAACTGCTGAGAATATAACATCAGGCTTTGCACTCTTAATCTTATTTACGATAGAAGCAAAATCCGTTGTTCCTGACGGTGCATACTCCTCACCGACACATTCAGCACCGAGGTCTTTAAGTTTCTTCTTTGCATAACTTATAGTATTTTTAGGAAACTCATAATCTGAACCAACAAAGAATATCTTCTTTCCGATATTTTTTGTTATATATGGTAAAAATCCGTCTACCTGCTGACTTGGAACAGTATTTGTATAAAGAACATTGTCAGATGGTTTTTCACCCTCATAAAATGTATTATAAACAAGCAGGTTATCATATTTTTCGATAATAGGCTCTACTGAAAGTCTTGTCGATGTTGAGTTTGTTCCGACAATCGCACACACCTTGTCATTTAATATAAGTTCCTGTGCTTTCTCGGCTGCCATTGAAGGGTCTGAACCGTAATCGCTGTAGATTGCCTTAATCTTTTTGCCGTTTATTCCGCCTTTTTCATTTATCTCATCGATTGCCATCTGTGCACAGTTTTTCATAGGCGTTTCTGAAATTGAAAAATCACCTGTTGTACTGAGCAAAACTCCAACTTTTATAGTATCGCTCTTGTCGCCTGAGTCTGATTTTGACTCACTGCTGATAGCTGAGTCACAGCCTGTCATTCCAAAAACCATCGCCGCCGCTAAAACTAAAGATAATAATTTCTTTCTCATATATGCCTCCATTCCTGCACTATACTTTGTGCAAATCATATTTTTTTCTGTTAAACACTTTTTAATTTACGGCTTTCTGCCTTTCATTAAAAAAAGCCATTTGTCTTAAACAAGTTAATTTGTTGTTATAAAAAAAGAAGCCTCAAAGCCATATTTTCATATAACTTTTAAGACTCCTTTGTCTCATTTTTATCATTGCAATTTTCAATTTTCTTACCACGGCACTCCATCTGATATTTCACATATTGAATAATAACATCAGCACATCTTGTCCTGCCGACCTTGTCACTGTTTACAAACAAATCATAATTTGTAGGATTTGTCCAATCCTTTCCGGTATAATACCTGTAATAATCTGCCCTGTACTTATCCGTCTTTTTAATAAGCCTGTTCGCCTCTGCCTCGGTTACTCCCATCTTTGAAACAATCGACTTCACGCAGGCATCTCTCGGTGCATCAATATATATTCTGAAAACATTATCAAAGTAATCAAGAATATGGTCAGCACATTTGCCAACGATAATACAGGATTCACTAAGTGCAAGTGACCTTATTATCTGTGCCTGAAGATTAAAAAGATTAATGTCTGATTCAAAAGCTTTTTCCTCAGGTGATGCGACCGTTATTGTCGGAATCCCTTTTAAACGCTTTGAAAAAATACTTCCCCGCAGCCTTTCATCCGTCTGCTCAAACAATGTTCTGTTTAGACCGCTTCTGTCAGATGCCATGTCAAGGATTTCACGCTCATAACACGGAATCCCCAGCTTTTTTCCAATCTCTAAAGCAATCTGCTTTCCGCCGCTGCCAAAACCACGGGCAATCGTAATAACAAAATTGTTCATCTCACACCTCATTTCTACAAAGCCTGTAAGCCTGTTTTCAAAAGCAATACAACATCTTAAATCATTGACTGTCACACTTATGTTGTGAACAACGGCCTTAAATCTGCATTTTCTGCCGTTAATCAGTTAATACTAAAAAAGGGAAACAACATAGAAAATTTATTTTCTATCCTGTTCCCCTTTGAACAAGACCCAGTATAGCAATGTAATATATTATTTCATATGTGCACCATGCACAAATGATAGTGCATTATTTTGTGCACACAATACATACCATTTAATAAAGAAAACTATTGCCATATTGATATTTCTTATCATTTACTCCGACTGTCGCAGATACTTTCTTATTTTAAAAGCAAATCTGAGATTAAACCTTGTTCCGGCACTGTTTAAGTCTATTCCAAGTATCTCCTCAACCCTTATTATCCTGTAGCGTATGGTATTTCTGTGCATATAAAGATATTCCGCTGTCTCCCCGATATTGCATCCGAAATCAAGATATGTTTCAAGAGTATCAATATAATCGCTGTTATTCTCTTTATCATATGATATAAGCTCGCCAAGTCTTTGCATCATAAAATCTTCAAGTTCAACATCATTACCAAGTTCAAAGAAAAAACGGTATATACCTATCTCCTCAAAATACCTCGCCGAATGACAAATATTATATCCTCTCAAAAGACGCATTGCTTTCTTTGCTTCGTCAACGCACTCTTTCATTCTCTCAGGTTTATAGAAAATACTGCTCACACCTGCACTGACTGTATTGCCGTTAAGTTTATCCCCCATATCATGCTGCACGGCAGATAAAAAACGATTGACAATGTCTTTCACCGGCTCTTTCTGTGACAGTTCAAGCACAACAACAACACCGTCCTCATCAGGATAGACAACACTAAATAATGTCAATGAAAGATTTATTGGCATCACTAATGCAAGTTCCTCTATCATCTTCCCGTCAAAATCTGTTTTATCAAAACTGAAAAAAATTGCGATATGCTGCTTTTCATTTTTATAATTAAAATTGGCAAGTCTCAAAATTGCGTGCTGCTCATCACCATACAAAAGTTCTTTCATAAAAAGATTGCTCTCATCCTGCCTGTTCCTGTCCTCAAAAAGAGAATAATAAAGCTGCGGAACCGCCTGTGTAACCGCTGTCTCATACGGTATGATTATCAATGGAATACCCTTTTTTGCGGCATACAAAACAATATCTTCCGTTATTTCAGCCATCTCCGTATGTTTCTCAATAATCAGCCCTGCCGCCTGTTTATCCGTAAGACAGTCTATATATTTTTTGAGATTATCATCAAATTCTTTATTGTTTTTATCTCCAAAAGCCGTATCACACACAAAAAAGGCACCGCCCCTTTCTGCCTTTTCAGGAATATTGCTGCCATCTGACACATAAACAGCTTTCACCTGATGTTCTCCTCTTGTATCCCCCACCAGAACTGTTGCACCTTCAAATGGTTCAAGTCTCATTATTTCCTGAAAAAGCATGGCAATGCCTCCCTAAACTTTTAAAAATTTCAGGTTACTTACTCATATCTATCTAATATAACCATCATTTAAAACTTACTCTGTTGCCTGAATAGCATCGTAACCTGTTTCTTTTGTCCTTATCTTCTGTGCTGTTCTTATCTCATAACTGAAAATCTTTCCGTCACCTGTCTCGCCGGTAAATGCTGCTTCCTGAATGGCATTTATCGTCTTTTCCTCCCATTCCTCGGAGGAAACAACAATCTCAAACTTAATCTTAGGCTGCATCTGCATATCTACCTGCATACCTCTTACGATTTCCTTATAACCTCGCTGAATACCGCAGCCCATAACCTGCGAAACAGTCATTCCATTTACACCTATCGCATTTAATGCCGCTTTTACATCTTCAAACTTTTCTTCTCTTATAAAAGCATCTATCTTAATCATCATACAATATTACCTCTTTTCTGCACACTATTTTTGTGCATATCAATTCCGCACATAAACTAATCCATATTTCCTGTACACTGTTTTCCTACTGGTCAAGTCCGTTGAAACTTGGATATGCACTCTCTCCGTGCTGTGAAATATCAAGTCCAAGCTGTTCCTCACGCTTATCTACACGAAGCGTAGTAAACAATCTCACGATTGCAACACATATCAGAGTTCCTACAACTGCAACTGCCGCTGTTACAAGAATACCAACTATCTGTGCAGCAAACAAGTGATAATCACCAAATATAAGTCCATCCCATTTTGCCGTACTGTTTATTGATTTCTGTGTAAATATACCTGTTGCGATTCCGCCCCAGATACCACCGATACCGTGGCAGCCAAAAGCATCGAGTGCATCGTCTATCTTAAGTTTCTTCTTGATAAGAGAAACTCCAAAGTAACATATCGGACTAACAAGAGCACCGATAATAAATGATGCCCATATCGGAACAAAACCTGCCCCCGGTGTGATTGCCACAAGACCAACAACAAGACCCGTTGAAGCACCTACAAGTGTTGTCTTTTTACTGATAAGAGTATCTATAAGCATCCACGAAAGAAGTGCTGAAGCTGCCGAAATTCCTGATGTCATAAAAGCATGGGCTGCAAGACCATCTGCTTTAAGTGAACTTCCCGCATTAAAACCAAACCAGCCAAACCAGAGAAGTGATGCTCCAAGCACAACAAACGGTATATTGTGAATACGGTATGTCGTAACTTCATAACCGCGTCTTTTTCCCAAAATGATGGCTAATACAAGGGCACTGACACCTGAACTTATATGAACTACATCTCCTCCTGCAAAATCAACGGAACCTATTGCTGCAAGCAGTCCGCCCTCGCCCCATACCATATGAGCCATCGGATAATATACAATAACAGACCATATTGCAACAAATAAAAACAATGCCTTAAACTTCATCCTTCCTACAAGAGAGCCTGTTATAAGTGCAGGTGTTATCATTGCAAACATCATCTGAAATGCACAGAACACAAGATGCGGTATCGTATCCGCATATGGTCCCGGTTTCATACCAACATTATTCAATCCTATCCATCTTAAATCCCCTATGATTCCCCCATGATTGCCGCCAAAGGCAAGAGAATAACCAAACAACGCCCACATAACAACTGAAAGTCCCATAATAGAGACACAAGCCATCATTGTATTACATACATTTTTTCTTCTTACAAGTCCCCCATAGAAAAATGCAAGTCCCGGCGTCATAAAAAACACAAACGCCGTACTTATAAGCATAAACGCTGTATCACCTGAATTCATAAATAATTACCTCTCTTTCATATTTTTAATTCCCAAATTTTTTAAGATAAAATTTCAAAAAACAACAATGTTTCTAAAACCACCGTCATTACCGCCGGCAAAATATAATGACCGCTAAAAGTTTTTTAGAAAACAAAAAGATGCCTAGAGCTTTTTCAAGCTTTAGACATCTTCGTCATGGTTTGTATGATAGCACAATCGTTTATGGATTGCAACCATTTTTTTACAGAAATATCCCAAAATTGTGATGACATATATTATGCAAACACTTATATTAGAATAAAACAGCGTGTACTTCTTTCTATGATAAGGGAGGAATTTCTATGCAGATAATAACAAATACAGATGACCTTTTATTTTGTGACTACTATAAACAATGGATTGATACTTATAAAGAGGGAGCAATACGACCTGTTACAATGAAAAAATACATTATGACACATATATGGCTCGAAAAACTGGTTCCAACATTAAAAGTATCTGAATTTACACGGACAATTTACCAGCAGCTTCTTAACAGCTATGCTGAATTTCATGAACACCAGACAACAATGGATTTTCATCATCATGTAAAATGTGCGATTCTTGATGCCGTAGATGAAGGTCTTATAAGCAGAGACCCCACAAGAAAAGCAATCATAAAAGGCAAACAGCCATCCGAAAAGAAAACTAAATATCTCAACCAGTTTGAACTTCAGAAACTGCTTGCTCATTTAGAACTTGGTCTTGAAATAAACTGGGACTGGTTTATCCTTTTAGTTGCAAAGACCGGAATGCGTTTTTCAGAAGCACTTGCACTTACTCCGAAAGATTTTGATTTGGCACACCAGATACTTTCGATATCTAAAACCTGGGATTATAAAGGAGAAGGTGGTTTTCTCCCAACTAAAAACAAGTCTTCCGTACGAAAAATACAATTAGACTGGCAAACCGTCATACACTTCGCCGGACTTTTAAAAAATCTGCCCGAAAACGAACCGATATTTGTCAACAAAAAAGTATATAATTCAACCGTCAACGATATACTTGAAAAACATTGCAAAGCTGTCGAAATCCCTGTAATCTCAATTCACGGATTACGCCACACACACGCATCATTGCTATTATTTGCAGGTGTGTCAATAGCTAGTGTTGCACGAAGACTCGGTCATTCAAGCATGACTACTACACAAAAAACTTATCTTCATATTATTCAGGAACTTGAAAACAAAGATATTGACCTTATTATGAGGTCTTTATCAGGATTAAACTAGATAATTTTAATGTACACGCTGTAATCGACCTAAATAAACCTACTTGCATTATAAAAATGGCATCACACTACATTACGAGCATTTTTATTTCTGAACTAAGACTAAACTTATTTAAGCAATGGAAAGATTTTATCCATCAAATCGTCACTAAACTCTTTAATCATCGTCTTATTAAACTTAAACTTTGGCGATATTGGATTTTCAACCGTATCCCTGTATTCTGCATACTGTGCATTTTCTTTTAAAACGCTTTCATTTTCGGGCTTTCCGTTTTTATAATGGTATGCCCCAAATTTTACATCTTCCCTGTTCAAAAACCATTTATTTGTAAAATTATCAATTTCTTTATCAATAATATCTGAACGCATCTTATTGAAAATAACAGACACATCCTGTCCCAGATATTTTTCCCTGTCATTTTCAATATCAGTGATAAGCATATGCAGCATTTCACCAACTTTTTGGTTATCCTTAGAAAATTCGTCAACCATCTCTCTAATCTCACTTATTTTGGCTTGAAAATCTGACTGCGTAAAACCATCTTTATTTTGATTTATCGACTCTAAAACCCCCTGTAATAATTCCATGATATAATCGAAATCAATACGAAGTTTATTGTATGCTATCAGATCATAATCATCTAATACCACATCTTCAACATCTATTTCGTCGTCATCAGGTTTTCTAAGTTCTTCCATCACATTTTTATACATTGCTGCATAATCTTCATATTCATCTTCCGAAAATTCAAAATCTGACAACATTTTATCATCATATGAAGAAAACGCTTTCAGATGAGCAAAATCATGATCCAGGTCACGGAACAGTTTGACAAATGATTTTTTCTGCTTTTTAGATAATAAAGCTATATCCTCAGGCTTTCTTGCAAGACCATGAATAGCCCTTATCGAAATTGAAAATGACTTTTTAACATCCTCAAAATCCTCAGCAAGAGTCTCTCCGTCACCTCCAAGAGAATACATCCTCAATGCACAGTCAATCGCCTCTTTAAATTCATCCGGTGACTGAAATGTAACAACCTGTCCATATTGTTTTGTATCATCAAAAAGTCTGTTTGTTCTTGAGAAAGCCTGTATTATCTCCTGAGGTTTCATAGGCTGCCTGTCAATAAAAATTGTTGACAGACACGGTGCATCAAATCCTGTAAGAAGCCTGTTTACAACTATGACTATATCGAGCTGCTGACTTCTCTCTAAATACCTCTTTTCCTTTCTCGCAAGACGGTCATTAAGATTTGCATTATATGCACTGATGCCCTCTACCTTATAACTTGTTCCAAACATTTGATTATAATCATCAAGTGATTTTTGCATCTTATCCTGATTTACTTTTGATGCTTCTTCATTTTCCGACACAGAATATGTAATTGCAAACTTAGGGAAATCAGGCAATGCCTTTTTTACTTTTTCACATATTTTTAATTCGTCATTTTCCTGTTTGATTTCATTAATCAGGTCATAATACTTTTGAGCTATAGCAATAGATTTTACTGTCAATATTGCCTCATAACTTCTGCCTTTTCCTTTTTCCATGCCAAACTTTGTGTATGATTGATTCAATATAACATCAAGCACACTTCTCATATGTTTTTTATCTTCATACACGGATTCATCAGTATCTTTATCCTTATGTCCAAGCGTTTCAACCATAAAGCCAAGTACAGCTTCATCATGTATAGCCTCTTTAATCGTATAACTGTGAAGAAGTTTTCCATATAACTCTTCTGTAGTCTGCGGAAGATCCCCTTTTCTTTCATAACCGTTCTCTTTAAAAATCGGAGTTCCCGTAAAACCATACCACAGTGAATTTACAAAAAATCGTTCTAAAATCCTTTTAGTTTCAGGTGTAACTGCACGGTGACATTCATCAACCACAAAGGCAACCTTTAATTTTTTTATCCTCTCATACTCTTTTGTTCCCTCTTTCAAACGCTTATTAACCATAGTCTGCATCTTCTGCCTTGTAGTAACTATCATCTGACGGTTTCCGTCTGACAATTTCTTTATAAGTGTATCTACATACTCTGTGTCATCAACATCAATCGTGTCATTATCCGCATAAGACTGAAAAGCCATCTTTGTCTGCATATCAAGGTCTTTTCTGTCAATAAGAAATATTGTTTTTTCAATCGAAGGAATATCCATCAAAAGATTTCTAGTCGCTTTATATGAAGTCATGGTCTTTCCCGAACCTGTAGTATGCCATATAAAACCTGAAATCCCTTTCTTTGAGGCATTACGCATAGCCCTTATTGCATGAATCTGATAAGGTCTGAGTATAAGAAGTTTCTGTTTATCATTATCAAGCACCGTATATTTTGTCACCATCTCATGTGCTTCCGGTATTTTTAATACTGAATTTGCAAAATCAAGATACTCACACACAGGCACATTATTTTCATCAATCCATCCTGTTATAAACTTTTTATTTAACTCGGTATCTCTTGCCGCTGAAAAATATTTAGTATCTACTCCGTTGCTGACAACAAACATCTGGATATTAGAATAAATCCCATGAAACTTACCCTCACTGATATACTTTTTAATCTGACGGAACCCATCCATATAAGAATGATTTTTATTTTTTAATTCAATATGAATCATAGGGATTCCATTTATAAGCAAAGTCACATCAAATCTTCTGTCTCTGGTTTCTTCGTCATCCGCTCCAAATGCCTGATATTGATTTATCACCTCATACACACTTGTTCCACCGGCAACATGTTCATTGTTCATAACGAGCAGATGCAATACATCATTACCACGCTGAACATGAACATAAACCTTTCCATTCTCACCCACAAGCCATTTTGCAGCATCATAAAAGGAGGCATGTGAAAGATCATTTTTTATCTTGGCAAACTCAGAATCACTAAGCGGTTCATCATTTAATTTAGCCTTATTATTCTGTTCTAATATATATTTGAAATTGTCCCATAACTGTTCTTCCGTTCTTATATCCGGTCTGTATGTCCACTGGGACTCTCCCGTACAAAGCTGCTCGATCAATCGTTTTTCTATAACCGCCTCTAATTCCGCCATAACTTCTTCCTCTCATATTTCAACTTTAACCTATCCAAAAATCTTATTTTACACCTCATATATATTACACTGTCTGCATCAACTCTTTCTCGATTTCTTTTATATCCTCTGGTGTCAGACTTGTAAAAAACTGCGGTATATCCTCTATTGATAACTTCCCTGCTTTTATCATTTTTATTGCATTTTCTTTTGCTTCTTTTGTTGCTTTTTTTGTTGCCTCTTGTGCTGCATGATATTTTTCATACTCTATATACTCACGCAATATTTCTTTCTCATCATACATAGCTAACATAATAGACACAACCTCCTTTTCCCTACTTTGCAAATATTCATACCACTTTCTACAATGTCTGCATCAACTCATTTTCTATTTCTTTTATATCCTCCGGTGTCAGGCTTGTAAAAAACTGAGGTATATCCTCTATTGATAACTTCCCTGCTTTTATCATTTTTATTGCATTCTTTTTTTCGCCATTTCTCTCTCCCACTTTTTCTGCTTCTTCTGCTGCTTCTTTTGCTGCATGATATTTTTCATACTCAATATACTCACGCAATATTTCTTTTTCATCATACATAGCCAACATAATAGATACAACCTCCTTTTCCCTACTTTGCAAATATTCTCTTAACACATTTTTATCCTTGCAAATGCGAATTGTCTCCATGATTGTTTCCCTTGTTCTTCCATACTGTTTCATCTGCTCATTATAAACCTTTGTAAATGTCACATATTGGCTTATAATATCATCTTCATCCGTTCCATATAATACCTTAACTTTTGCATCAATAAATCCGGTATGTCCTCCGAAAAACTCATCTGATAAGCTGATATATTCAGGATGGTCTTTTCTTTCTCCTGTATAAATCACATATAATTCAGGCTTTGGCATCTTTATTTTTCGGCTTGCATAAAGATTTTGCTTTGTTCTTTTAAAATAATCCTGATATGTTGTCATTAAGTATATCAAACTTCTTATCACGATATTTTCTGTCCATGTTGATTGTGCTTCCACTAATATAACAAGCCGGTCTCCTACCAGAAATCCCAAATCATTGTAAATATCATCCGTTAATATATTATGAATTGTTATATCCTTTAATTCAGCTTCAGTTACATCTTTATCCTCCGGATGTATTGTCTTATATAATTGTATAAGATACTTTTTGTCCTGAAACAAATTTGTAAAGACACTATCTTTAATCGTATATTTTGCTATATCCGTTTCGTTTAATCTATCCATTATCGTATTTTCATTCTCCAAAACATCACCTCTCCTTAACTTCATCCCACTCTCTACACTGTCTGCATCAACTCTTTCTTGATTTCTTTTATATCCTCTGGTGTCAGACTTGTAAAAAACTGCGGTATATCCTCTATTGATAACTTCCCTGCTTTTATCATTTTTATTGCATTTTCTTTTGCTTCTTTTGTTGCTTTTTTTGTTGCCTCTTGTGCTGCATGATATTTTTCATACTCTATATACTCACGCAATATTTCTTTCTCATCATACATAGCTAACATAATAGATACAACCTTTACACGTAAAATTTATTGTCTGTTACTCTTATATTTATTATAACAAATATAAATTTTTCTTCAATAAGATACCAATCATTTTAATTTTCTTGTGCATTTATAATACTTTTTACAACTTTTACACTTACACTGATGAAGAGTGATGATGTGGTCGAGGTTTCTGAAATAATCCCCTATTTTCTTTTGTTCTTCCTCTGATGGAATCGTAAACTCCATTTTCGAAAACATATATCCCGTAATCTGATTAATAGTGGCTCCCATATTCTTTGCAATTTCACACTCAAATGCCGATGTGTCAAGTAATGCATTTACAAAAGAAGGGTGTTCAGAACGTATTCCACTCATAAATGCTCCAATTACTGTATTTGGCATGAAAGCCTTAATTTGTGCATGTTTTCCGATAAGTGCACGTGAACCATTTCTTACAACAACAATAATATCACCTACCTGCACATTTTCCGATGTCGCAACTTTCTCACTCACATATACATTATCAGCATCTATAATTTCTCCATTTTTTACATTAGAAGATCTCAGTACCAGTGTTCCTGTTTTCCGAACATCATCTGGTGTGTAAGTTAAACCATTAAAAAATGAAACAAATTCAGGAAGCTTACGCTGTTCCCAAGTTAAAGTATCTCATCCTTATTTAACCCCTGCACCCTATCAGAACCTTTTTGCCCTTAAATGCGAAACCATACTTTTTAATATTATCTATTGGTATTCCTTTTGCACTCAGATTTGTCTCATACTGCTTTTCTTCAATCTGTATAAGAGCATTTTCTACAGTTTCTTCCAGAGAGTCTTCCTTTCTTGGATTATAGACTTTAAACTCCAAAATAAAAGCCTCTTTACTCCTATCTTTTGGCTCTATCATTACATCATACCGCCCAAAACCACTCTCACGATTTGAAGTCACAATATAGTCCTCTGCCAAATCAACAAGCAGCCCCAATACAAACCCATGGTAAAAACGCGATGACTTGCTAGTCATCGCATACAAGTTTGAACTATCGTTCAAACTTGAGCCATTAGCTACTCCCTTACAGTCGTAGCATGAGACTAATCTCTCCGGCTGTAATTTTGAAGGTTTTGTTCCAACATCAAAATTGCTGAATATTTCCTCAGAAATCACATTCATATACTCATTCATTGCTTCAACATCATTAATTAACAATGCTTTTACAAACGCATTATAGTTTCCTGCTGACTTTTTGAACCAACCTCTCACCATATCATAAAACATATCCAAGACTTCCATATTTGTCAGTGAAAGTTCATACAGTTGTCTCTTTCCAACTACTTTTTTTTCAATAGAAACTACTTTCAAATAACCACTTGCTAGCAAAAGACTCCAGACTGCTTCCGAATCATCATCCAGTTGATTATATACTATCTGCTCATCAATAGGACACAATATATTTTTGCCTTTTAACAATTCTTCAAAAACGGATTTTAAATCTGCATCTCCTTCTCTTACAAGTTTACTTACCAATCCATTACTACTGGTATTTGCCCAATATGTATCTATCTTTCCTTTATCCAGAAAGTTTAAAATAGACCACGGATTATAAATATCTGTTATTTTTCCAAACACAAACCCATCATACCATTTTTTAATTTCTTCTTTTTTATCCCCATATCCAAATTTCTCAAGCGAATTAAATACTTCTTCCTCAGTAAAACCAAAAGCCGTCATATATTTGTTTGATGTTGTTGTAACCACCTCAAGATTGTTTAAATCAGAAAAAACCGACTCCTTACTCACTCTTGTTATTCCTGTCATTATCGCTCTTTCAAGATATGGATTAGTTTTAAATGTAGAATTAAACAGACTTCTTGTAAATGAAGCCAACTCATCCCAAAATCCATTTACATATGCCTCCTGCATAGGCGTATCATATTCATCAAGAAGAATTATTACTTTTTTACCATAATAACGATACAAGTAGTCTGATAACTGATACAAAGACAAAGAAGCATCACTGTCATCCATATTTTCCGAGACCCGCCTAAAATATCTTTTATCCGCCTCGCCCAGCAAACCGGTAAACAAAAGAAATGAATATTCTTCATAAAGTTTTGTAATCAGTTGACATATTTTCTTTCTTGCCATCGGAAAATTTTTTTCTTTTATATTCGCAAATGACAGACTAATCACAGGATATGTTCCCTGCAACTGCCTGTACTCTTTTTCCTCCCATATTGAAAGTCCCTCAAATAAATCTTCTCTATCTTTATAATCTACTGAAAAAAACTGTTTAAGCATACTCATATTAAGAGTTTTCCCAAATCGTCTCGGACGGGCAATAAGCGTTGCCTTATCTTTGCTCTCCCACCATTCACGAATAAAATATGTCTTATCTATATAAAAACATTTACCATCCCTGATTTCATCAAATTCCTGTATTCCTATTCCAATTTTTTCAGTCATAAAAATGCTCCTCTCCGTGAAAACATTTATCCTCTAATATAAATTAAGAGTTTCCTGTTTTTCATTCTACTATACTTTCTCCCTAACCTGCATCAGTGCATATCCTAGCAGATTTTGACCTCTCCACTCGTCAATGTTTAATCTTTTTGGATCGCTCATAGACAATCCTATACCCCATATTTTATCTCTCACGGCACATTCCGCCAGCATTGCATCACCTGTGTTTTTTAACATCTTTTTAAGTGAATAATTCTGAGAAAATTTTGCCAAAAGTCCCTCGTACACAATAATCTGTCTCTTTCCATTCCAAATATTATCATTATAATTTGAAATCTGCCGTCCTAATCTTTTAATTTCTGCAACATCATTTATTGAAAGAATTTCTTCTGCTATTTTTTTGTCAGAAAAGCAAACAGCTTTTTTATACATCATGTACTGCTCCATCGATGAAAATTCAATTTCATCAATAGAAAAATCTGAATGAAACCAATTACTTAAATAACCATTTTCCTCATCAGGATTGTGAAAACAAATTATCTCCATGATTTTACCTCACTTTCTGTATTACAATTCAAAATAATGCACTAATTACTTCCGTTACTTTTATCACTCTCCTTTTGCAAACATATTTTGTAACATATATTTTTTGACATTTTTCAATTCTTCGCACTTTCGTTGATGAAGAGTGATGAGGTGGTCGATACTTTTAAGATAAGTTCCAATTTTCTTTTGTTCATTCAATGATGGAACTAAAAATATTTCATTCAAAAAATCCTCGGTAACCAAATCGTGCATCATTGTTGATGCTTTTGTACTTCTGGAAAGGATACGCTGCATCAACATTTCGTTATTGATTGCATATTTCCAAAATTGTAAATCAAACTCTTTAATAGGTCTAAAAACAGCAAAAATATGAGAGACTATGCCGTTTCCAATATCATTTTCAACAAATCTACCATACCGAAACTCTTTGCTCTGATGTCCTTCAAAAGCAATATCGCCCAAATTAAATGTGTAGTATGTCTTGAGATATTCAGCAGTGGAAACTTTGACATCCTCTTTAAACTGCATTGTTGCCACGGTAATATTTCTATCCATTCCTATACTGCCATCATTTTTTTCGCTGGATTTAGCATACAATTCAGAGAACTTACGCTGTTCCCAATCGTCCTCAAACCCTGCGAACCTAATATTCGGTTTTTTCGCCATAATCACACCTCCCTAAGCACTTTGATAAGCTCGTTCACTGCATTTTTTGTTTCCTCATTGCCAAAAGTAAGCTCTTTCATCATTCCAAGCAATGAATCCGTGCTTTCTTTTATACCTTTATCTGTTTCTGCCATATCATTTGTCAACGCATTAAGGTCTATCTCAGGTTCTTCCTCTGTTGTATCTACATATCTCGGTATATTAAGATTAAAATCATTTGATTTAATATCTTCATAAGATGCAAGATATGCCTTTTTTTCAACTGTTTTCCTGTCCTTATAAAGTTTCAGAACACTTTCTATATGTTCATCTTTCATTTCATTCTGTTTTTTCTCTTTTTCGTAAAATTCAGTACCCGATGCATCTATAAACAATACATCTCTGCCCTCACGGTGCTTTTTTAATACAACGATACAAGTCGGTATTGATGTATTGTAAAACATATTTGCAGGCAATCCTATTACAGCATATATTGAACCATTTTCCAAAAGTGTCTGCCTTATCGTTCCCTCTGCTGCCCCGCGGAACAATACTCCATGCGGCAACACGATTGCCATAGTTCCCGTCTGCTTCAAATGATAAAATCCATGCAATAAAAAGGCATAGTCAGCTTTAGATTTTGGTGCAAGTTTTCCACCATAGTCCATAAATCTTTCATCCTGCTTAAATCCCTCAGCGGCAGACCATTTTGCTGAATACGGCGGATTCATTGTTACTACATCAAACTCTGTTTCTTCGTCTGTCGGCCAGTCGGCATCCAATGTGTCACCATTTCTTAAATGCTGATTTTCAGGTAAAACCCCATGCAGGAACATATTCATTCTAGCCAGATTATATGTAGACGGCATAAGTTCCTGTCCGTAGTATCTTATATAATCAGGTTCTTTTGAATAATTTTTGCAACTAAGCATAAGCGAGCCTGAACCCATACACGGGTCATATACCTGCAATCCCCTTTTTTCTTCAAGACCGTCCATTGCAATCTGGCAAAGCAACTGTGCCGGACCATGCGGCGTATAAAATTCTCCTGCTTTTTTTCCTGTTTCAGATGCAAACTGTCCGATAAGATATTCATAGGCATTACCAAGTACATCTCCTTTTGCATGAATCAGGTCGGCACCCTCAAGCACCTTGATAACCTCAGCTATCGTTGCACTTTGTTTCTGGTCTCCTGTTCCAAGACGATTTGAATACAGGTCAACATCCGCAAATAACCCATTAAACAGTTGGTCTGACTCCTGAATCCTGTTAAATGCCGCTTGGAGTTTTTCTCGATTAAATGAATTATTTTTTGCACTCTTAAGCATACTTACATATGTCATATCCGAATCTAAAGTATAATGAAGTGACTCTTTTAATTCTTCAAGCAAATCTTTTGCATCCTCACTCTCCATCACTTCTTCATAACACTCTTGTGCTTCTTCAAGGCTGTCCGGTTTCTCATCGTTCATCAAATCATATGCCTTTGACAAATACGAATCTGATAAATATTTATAAAAAACCAGACCAAGAAGATATGTTTTATACTCATTTGCATCCATCTTCCCTCTGAGTACATCTGCCCCACTCCATAATACCTGTAATAAATCCTTTCCCTCTGTCATCTTTTGAACCTCCATCTTATATAAATGTAAACTAATGCAATCCATGGCATTAGTTGGGGGCAAAATACCTTTTGATCCCAACATCATTAAAATTATACCATAAATTTGCATTGTAAATAACTTATTCTGCCAAAAACAACTTTCTCCTATCTTCCCCTGCATACCGCACATCCACCTTTGTTTCCCACGCAAAATGCACAATCCTTTATCCTCTCCCCATACTCTTTCTTCGTCACAAGATAAATCCCAACACAACTTTTTGCCGGGTGCATATTTCCGCTTTTATCAACTGACACACCTACTTTCTCTGCCCCCGTTATTTTCACAAGTTTTGGCACCGCTGATATATCCATCCCATAAAATCCCGGTCCAAATGAATCCGTCACATATTTTTTATGCCTTACGCTGTGCTTTCTTTCTATATAACTTCTAATCCAGTCTCTCAACACATCTGTTGCCGCTATCATCAGACATTCGACATAATATTTTTCAAGAAGTGAACTTTCTTCCAACACTTTTTCATCAATATCCTTTATTCCAAATGCGTACAGATAAGCACTGTCTATGTCGCCGTACGCCACATTCATTTTTTCCAGTGCGTTACATTCTATTGTCTGCTCTCCAAATACAAATCCGGCGGTTGTCACCACACTTTCGTCAATCTGTTTAAGAATGACTTTTACTTTTTTCTCACTGAAAAATTTATCATATGCTGCATTTATTATCTCCTTATGCTGTCTTTTCATCTCCGCATCCATTGACTCAAATCCACATGAATGTTCTATTTCCGTCTCCATATCCACAATCAGCTCACTTATATCCACTTCAAGAATTTCATCTTTTGACATAAGGCACTTAAGCACCTCTTCATAATTTGCCGCCCTGTGTGGAAAAGTACATTTTGAACAGTCTTTTATTTTTTCTCCATTTGCCGTCACAAAGTAAACAGGATTTCCGGGACACTTTTCTTTAAGATATAAAGGACAATAGCAGAAAAGGCAATTAAAGTCCTTTTCTGCTATCTCATCTGATACTTTGTGGCATGGAAAATACTCGCATTTCTTATTTGAAAAAAATGAATAATTTTCTGCCATCTTTATTCCTCATTTCATTTTTATTGCTTATTTATTTGCTCTTGCAATCGCTCTTGCTACATGAACTCCACTTGCCGATGCGTGTGACAATGAATGTGTTACACCGCTGCAGTCACCGATAACATAAAGTCCTTTAAGCGGAGTTTCAAGGTTTTCATCTATCTCAACTTCCATGTTATAGAACTTGACTTCAACACCATAAAGAAGCGTATCGTCATTTGCTGTTCCCGGTGCTATCTTATCGAGTGCATATATCATTTCTATAATGCCGTCAAGTATTCTCTTTGGCATTACAAGGCTTAAATCACCCGGAGTTGCCGAAAGCGTAGGTGTCACAAATCCCTCAGCTATACGAGTTGCATTGCTTCGTCTTCCTCTTATAAGGTCACCAAATCTCTGCACTAAGACACCGCCGCCCAGCATATTTGAAAGTTTTGCTATGCTCTCTCCATATCCGTTGCTGTCTCTGAACGGCTCTGAAAAATGTTTTGCAACGAGAAGTGCAAAGTTTGTATTTTCAGTGTGTTTGCTTGGGTCTTCATAACTGTGACCGTTTACCGTAACTATTCCGTTTGTGTTTTCATTTACTACAACACCATGAGGATTCATGCAGAATGTACGGACAAGATCCTCAAATTTCGCTGTTCTGTAAACTATCTTGCTCTCGTAAAGTTCATCCGTGAGATGTGAAAATACTTCTGCCGGAAGTTCAACTCTGACACCAATATCAACACGGTTTGATTTTGTCGGAATATTAAGCTCTGAACAGACTTTTTCCATCCATTTACTTCCGCTTCTTCCCGCTGATATGATACATTTATCACACTGATAATCACCTTTTGCCGTCTTTATAAGATAACTGTCACCATTCTGTAAAACACTGTCTACAGGCGTGTCAAAATAGAAGTCTACTTTGTCTTTAAGTTCTGCATAAAGATTTTCGAGAACAACATAATTCTTATCCGTTCCAAGATGACGGACAGAGGCATCAAGAAGATGAAGACCGTTCTGAACACAAAGTTTCTTTATCTCTGTATTGGCTGTCGAATAAAGTTTTGTACCCTCACCGCCATATTTAAGATTTAACTCATCTACATAATACATAAGGTCGAGAGCCTTATTTTTTCCTATATATTCATATAAAGTACCGCCAAACTGATTTGTTATATTATATTTACCGTCTGAAAAAGCACCCGCCCCGCCAAAACCGTTCATTATAGAGCAGCTTTTACAATTTATACAGCTTTTTATCTTATCGCCGTCAATAGGGCAGACTCTCTTTTCAAGTGAATGACCTGTCTCAAATACGGCAGCCTTAATCTCAGGATTTTTCTTAACCAATTCATATGATGCAAAAATACCTCCAGGGCCTGCACCGACTATAATAATGTCATATCTCATACGCATAAATCCTCCTTTCAGGACACAAGAGTTACTTAGCCATTAACAAATCCTGACATTCCGTATCAGACCTGTAAATGAAAAATAACTACAAAAATACAGAAGCAGGGCTAAATCCATTTCAAAACTTAACTCGCTTCTGCATTTATTTTACACTATATACATTATTTATGCAATTAAATATGTCAAATTATATGCCCTCAACCATTTTTAAAAGGAGCAGTTTTTCCCCTTTATGGACTATGTCGCCACTTAAATCATTTAGCTGGCTGATACTCTCAACGGTCGTGCGGTATTTTTTCGCAATATCCCACACCGGTGTATCTTTTATCGCATAATAACCTACTATTCCGGGCAGTTTATGAAGCCGCTCAAAATCAAGTGGTTCAACATTTACATCAAAAATATAATTCTCCTCAAAATTTGAAAAAGCAATGGCACATAATGTTATATTTGCCTTGACCTCAATTTCCGAACTGTCAAGCATCATAACATTTATGTTGTTTATCTCAAATTGCAATTCATAGTAACATTCAGGACTAAGGCCATCAATCTCGATAACATGACGAAACGGCATTACCACCTTTTCGATAGATAAAGGATTAGAATCATTTTCCGTCATATACAAAACATCAAGCTGCATCACGCCGTCAAGCTGTATCCCGTCTTTTACAACCTGCTGTTCATCAATCGTTATCTTTCCCGTTGTATTGCATATTTGAAGTATTTTATCCTGATTGTCTATATTAAATTGCTCAGAAAGTCTCAAAACACTCTGATTTTTCATAATAAGCCTGTTTAGTGACATAGTCTTTCTTACCGGCTCAAGCTCCATTGCCGTTGAATAAGCATCGTCAAGTATCTGAGTTTCTTTATTCTCATAAAACTTCATTTGCAATTTCAGTGTCAGCTCAAAACTTATTATCCTGTTTTCACCATCCTCATCAGGCTTTCCTGAAAGCTCCCTGCTGCCGACACTCACATCTATATCAGGAATCATATCCTCATTGCAGTTATTACAGTTTATAATCTCGTCAAAAGCCGCTTCTGTCTCAAAATATTCAAGGCTCCGCTCCTCATTTTCAGGAGTATATAAAACAAAAATATTCAAATCCCCCATAAGTCTTACACCATCCTCGACAACTTTAGTCTGGATGTTAAGAGGTCTTATATTATAATACAATATTGAATCAATATTCGGTTTTGCTTTCGGCAGATTTATCTCCTCGTAAATACGATGTATATCATTTTTGCTGATAACAAGATGTGTATATGCTACATTCTTTAACTTTGAATATAATCCCTCCGACTCCGTCATTCCTATATCCTCAGAGTCCGAAAGTGATGACACTGCCTCATAATTATCGTTCACCGGCTTGCAGCAATGTATCCCTATAATGGCATTTATGCTCAGTTTTCTTGAATTTATAAGGTTTGCCTGACAGTCATCAATCTCAAAATGACAGTCAATATCATCTCCCTCCGAAACCTCATCAAGCCCTACCGACTCATCAAAATTTATACTTCCGGAAAGATTATGTACTGGAACAATATCGTCACTGCTCGTATATAAAATAAAATAATCAAGGGTTCCTTTTATGCCTGCCCTGCCGTCAAGTGCCACAACCGAATTAGATAAAATATTTCCCTCTATTTTAATTATCTTATCTATATCGGGTTTGCTGTCAGGAACATTCATATCATTTTCCAATGTAATCTGTGTATCACTGTGACAAACTATCTGATTTGAAGTTATCTGTGCGGTTTTAAGTTCCATAGAAATCTCCTTAAATTTATTTAATTGCCATAGATGATTGCAAAACTAATTATATGTTGTGTTAATTTTGAGATTATGATAGTTTCGCAAATGTCTAATTTTATTGTCAGGGTAAAAATTGCCCCGCTGATATATAATTCATATGCAATAATATTTTATTCAACTGCATTAAAAAATATTACATCTTAGCAACAGTTCAGGCATAAAAAGAGTATCGGCATATAACGAGCTTGTTCATTGTTTGCCAAATTTTCTTTTTATGACAGAATATCAAATAAGACTAACCCAAAATATTATACTTGTGGTAAAATATATTAAGAAACAAAAAGACTGCTTTTTAAACATACGATGCTGTAAGTAACAGTCGGAAATGTCTGTAATATTGATTTGCAAATACAAACTTAAAATCAAATACAATGAAAGTCTATAAAATTGATGTTTAAAAAGAGCAGCCAAATATTTATATATAAACAAAAAAAGGATAACAAACATTATGAACAAAGAAACTAAGATAACATATGTAAACAATATAAGCGTTGAAGATTATAATGCACTCAGAAAATCAGTAAACTGGATAAATGTAACTGAAAAAAGGGCAGCCATTGCCCTTAAAAACTCATTTTATCTCTGCGTAGCAGTCTGTGACAATAAACCTGTCGGTATGGCACGCATCGTAAGTGACGGCGGCTATACATATTTCATAACAGATGTAATCGTACACCCGGACTATCAGGGACATCACATAGGTACGGAACTTATACGCCGTGAACTTGACTACATACAAAAAGATGTAGTGGCAGGGGAAACCGTAATGGTAAGCCTTATGGCAGCCTACCATCGTGAAAGTTTCTATGAAAAATTCGGTTTCCACACAAGACCATTCGGAAATCACGGTCCCGGAATGTCAATGTGGGTGTCACGCGATGTAACCGGAAACCCCATGACTTTCTAAACAAACTTGTTCATGCTGCCATCATACTTATAATCGATGGCAGCAAGTTTATTTTCAAGTTCTTCCCTGTCAATGTCAAGTGATTTGCACATTTCTTCAATGTCAGGGTAAAAATCCCTAAGCTGCGTATTCACATAACTAAGCAACATCACCGGGTCTTTTGGTATCGAATCATTGCTCATTTCAATCCTCCATTCTATACGGTCCTTTTGCATGGCAGTGCCACTCAAAGTCAATAATATTCGCAAAATACTCTACTTGCTAGTAACAGTTCAGTCTTGCATTTCTTACTTTGTACCGCTATTCCATTTTCAGCCAAACAATGATTACTTAGCGGCACTGTTTATAAGACCAACTATCTTTTCTATTGAATTGTTAAGCTGGCTCTTGTTCATTGCAGCTATATACTTTTCTTTATTGTCAAATGCCTCATTTACGGCGGCAAGAAGTTTTTCATTGGTAACTTCCTCCTCCTGAATAACTATACTGTAACCGAGTTTTTCAAATGATGCCGCATTTAATATCTGGTCCCCGCGGCTTGCCTGTGCAGACAATGGTATAAGTATATTAGGCTTTTTAAGTGCAAGTATCTCACATATGGCATTTGCCCCGGCTCTTGAAATCATTATATCGGAAGCCGCCATAAGGTCAGGAAGTTCCTCACTTATGTACTCATACTGCACATAACCTTTTGTACCTACAAGTGAGTCATCTTTCTTTCCTTTTCCGCAAAGATGTATTACCTGAAATTTCTTCAAAAGTTCTGGAAGTATCCCTCTTACCGCATTGTTTACGGCAACTGCTCCAAGACTTCCTCCTATTATAAGAATAACCGGTTTTGAATTATCAAATCCACAAAATTTAAGTCCTTTTTCTTTATCTCCCTTAAAAAGTTCTTCCCTTATAGGCGAACCCGTAAGTACAGCTTTTTCCGCCGGAAGATGCTTTAGTGTCTCAGGGAAATTTGTGCATACTCTCACTGCACATGGAATACATATCTTATTTGCAAGTCCCGGTGTCATATCTGACTCATGTATGATACATGGAATTTTTCTTGATTTTGCCGCAACAACAACGGGAACTGATACAAATCCTCCCTTTGAAAATACAACATCAGGCTTAATCTTTTTAAGAAGTTTCCTCGCCTGTGCAAATCCTTTTAATACCTTAAATGGGTCGCTGATATTCTTAAGATCTATATATCTGCGAAGTTTTCCGCTTGAAATTCCATAATAAGGTATTCCCAGTTTCTCTATAAGTTTCTTCTCAATTCCCTCATAAGAACCGATATAATAAATCTCATATCCCGCTTTTTTAAGCTCCGGTATAAGTGCGATATTGGGTGTGACATGACCGGCTGTTCCACCACCGGTTAAAACTATTTTCTTCATTAGGAAATATCTCCTTTCAGATCTATTTTAAATAGGCGTTTGCGAAACTAACTATATGTTGTGCTAATTGTGATACTATTTGTTATATCCGCACAATTTAATCAATATTTATGATAGTTTCGCAATTTTCTGCTTTTGACTCCTGCATCACATTATTATAATACAAAAAACAGAAAGCAACAATATATAGAATTTTTAACATTTTTGTAAATAAATTGAACTTTTTGTAAATCGAAATAGCGATATTGCACAAATTCAAACCGTATTTTTTTGCTAAACCAGCATTTATTATAGTAATTGTGACGAAATTTTTAATATTCTGTGAATAATAATTGCAAATATTTCACAAAAAGGATATTATGATGTTGTATTGAAAAACAAGCACTTAACATGAAAGGAGAAAATTTATGCGACTTCGCAAAAAAGTAATGGCTGTATTATTATCAGCAGCCATGATCGCCACAACAGTTTGTATTCCGGAGAAGAATGTGCAGACTGTTTCAGCATCATCATTCAACAATCTTAATCAGACAGAGATCACCAAAGCAATGGGAGCAGGCTGGAATCTTGGAAACCAGCTTGAAGCATCCTCAAACGGAACACCAAACGAGACAGCCTATGGCAATCCAAAGATTAACGAGGAACTTATCCTTGCGGTAAAAGATGCAGGATTTAAGTCAATCAGAATCCCAGTGTCATATCTTAGCATGATTGATGACAGCAACGGATATAAAATTGATTCCTCTTGGCTCGACAGAGTTAAACAGGTTGTCGATATGTGTGTTGACAACGGACTCTATGCCATAGTCAATATGCACGGTGACGGATATACGACCGTTTCAGGCGGCTGGCTTCTCTGCGGAAATGGTGAACAGACTAAGATTAAGGCAAAATACAAAGCCTGCTGGGAGCAGATAGCCGACACATTTAAAAACTACGACGAGCATCTTATATTTGAATCAATGAATGAAGAATTTGACGGTACATATGGAAATCCTTCTTATAATGCATATGCAAATATAAATGCTTATAATCAGATTTTTGTTGATACAGTCAGAAAATCAGGCGGCAACAACGATAAAAGATGGCTTCTTATTCCCGGTTGGAACACAAATATCAACTATACGGCAGATAATTATGGATTTGAAATGCCTTCAGATAAATATCTTTCATCTTCAATTCCATCAGGCCAGAAAAGAATAATGGTTTCCGTACATTATTATGACCCATGGGATTTCTGTGGTACAGAATCATCAACCTGCACACAGTGGGGCGAAAAAGCTACAAACAGTTCCAAAGTGGCAAGCTGGGGCGATGAATCCTATATGGCATCACAGTTAAAGAAAATGAACACAAAATTTGTAGAAAACGGTTATCCGGTAGTAGTCGGCGAATTTGGTGCGATAGACAAATCAGCCTTTGATTCGCAAAATGCTGCCTGCCGTGCAGACTACTACGAAAAATTCTGTTATTACTCAGATATGTACGGAATCATTCCTGTTGCATGGGACAACGGCTACAACGGAAATTATGGTTTCGGCCTATTTGACAGATATTCATACAAAGTTACACAGCAGTCAGTTATCAATGCAATCATGGAAATTTACGGTGACTCCTCATCGGCAACTGCCACCGACATAAAACTTGACCAGACTTCAATGATAATAAATATCGGTGATGAGAAAAAACAGCTCAATGCAACTCTCACACCTGCTGACAGCAAAGACAAGATTACATGGAAATCAAGTGATGAAGAAGTTGCAACTGTCAATTCTAAAGGACAGGTTACGGCAGTAAATGCAGGCACTTGCAAAATCACGGCATCAGTCCCTCTCGGCTACAGTGCTTCATGTGAGGTAACAGTGCCAAAAGCCAATTATGTACGAGCTAAGCTCTATCTCCTTGAAACAGCAAGCTGGCAGTCAGTAGTCAGCGACGAATATGTTGATATTTATTCAAAAGGAGGTACATTCTCACTCAGTCTCGATGCAACACAGAGCCAGTTAAGCAACATAGGCTCACTTTACATAAGAGACATAAATGTAGGTGATGAAGATGCTTCTGCTTTTAATAAAGCAACTATAAAAGTCTCATCAATAGAGGTAAACGGTACTACATATTCAATGAAGAATAATACTTTCCTCTATGACACATCAAAGAAAGCTTCTGATGACGGACTCACCTGCCCGATATTCAACTTCTCATTTATAAATGTATGGGCAAACACACATGTAAATAATGTCACTGTAGAAAACGGAAATTATAAGGCATACTTTAACAATGTATCCTATCAGACACTAAACAATGTAAAGATTAACTTCACTGTATCTGATATTGACGGTAACTCAGCAACAGCAGAACCAACAGCAGCTCCAACGATTGCCCCGACTGTTGCTCCGACAGCGGCTCCGACAGTCGCTCCGACAGTGACTCCAACAGTGGCTCCATCAGTGGCTCCATCAATGGCTCCATCAGTGGCTCCATCAGTGGCTCCGACAGCAACTCCGACAGTCGCTCCATCAGATTCTGATGACATAACCGGCTCAGTAAAACTTGAAAGCGACTGGGGAAGTGGCGGAATCGTTACGATTTCACTCAAAAACAACACTTCTAAAACATTTACATCGGGATGGATGGTCGAGTTTACTCTCTCAAGAGAAATCACATCAATGTGGAGCGGTAATTGCGAAAGTCTCGGAAGCAACCGCTACAGAGTAAGCAATCCTGCATGGTCCGGTTACTGGGGTGCTTCAGATACCATCACACTTAACGGTGCTATTGGTTCAGGAAGCGGTACACCTGTTATCACTGATATAAAACTTGTAAAATAATATTATAACCCCCACACTTTATAAGCTATAAAAATTATTTATCAGACAAATAAATGAGCAGAGGAAAAATTTTCCTCTGCTCATTGTAATTTAATACTCTTTTCTACACACATTTTTGAGTACATCGGTTTTTGACAAGTGTACTAAGACACAAATCCGTGTGTGAAAAAATTTATTAGTGTTAAATTTATTTGATAACTTTTATCCATCCTTCAGGAGCTTCGATTCTACCCATCTGGATACCTGTAAGTGTATCATAAAGTTCTTTTGTCTTTGGTCCCATCTGCTCCATTCCGCTTGGGAAACAAATTTCTTTGCCGTGGTCAACAATCTTTCCTACAGGAGAGATAACTGCTGCCGTACCACAAAGACCACACTCAGCAAAATCCTTAACTTCATCAAGATATACTTCTCTCTCTTCAACTTCCATTCCGAGATAATCTTTTGCAACAACCTCTAATGAACGGCGTGTGATAGATGGAAGAATACTGTTTGACTTAGGAGTAACAAACTTGCCGTCTTTTGTGATAAAGATAAGGTTTGCTCCACCAGTCTCCTCAATCTTTGTACGAGAAGCTGCATCAAGGTAAACATTCTCATCAAATCCTTTCTGATGAGCATCAACTATTGCATGAAGACTCATAGCATAATTAAGTCCTGCCTTGATATGACCTGTTCCATGAGGAGCTGCTCTGTCGAAGTCACTAACACGGATAGTGATAGGCTTTGCACCACCCTTAAAGTAAGGTCCTACAGGTGTTGTAAATACTCTGAACTGATACTCATTGGCAGGTTTAACACCAATGATGGCATCACTACCAAACATATAAGGACGAATATACAATGTTGCACCAGAACCATATGGTGGTACATAATCAATATTTGCCTCAACCACTTTAGCAATAGCATCTACAAATCTATCTTCAGGAAATACCGGCATCTCAAGTCTGCTTGCTGAATCTGCAAGACGAGAGGCATTTAAGTCAGGTCTAAAGCATACCACTCTGCCATCCTCTGTAGTATATGCTTTCAATCCTTCAAATACAGTCTGTGCATACTGGAGTACACAGGCACACTCGCTGATAGTAATCATATCATCATCTATAAGTGCTCCGTCATCCCATGCTCCGTCCTTGAAGTTTGACACATATCTTTTGTCTGTCTTTACATAACCAAATCCAAGATTATTCCAATCGATGTCTTTTTTTGCCATAACAATACTTCCTTTCGTAACCCTAATTTATCAGGTGAATTATTTTCAAAAGATTACATATCAATACAATCAATACACATATACTGTATAATATTAAATACATTGATAAAAATCTTTTTTCTAACATATCTTTAATGATACTCCCATGATTTTATACTGTCAAGAATTTAATCTCTACCGTTTACACCTAATCTTCCTCTATCATATTTATTCTTCTGATATGTCTCTCATCATTTGAAAATTCAGTGTTTAAAAATGTATCGACAATCTTTAATGCAAGTCCCGGTCCTACCACTCTTGCACCCATTGCCAGTATATTTGCGTCATTGTGTTCTCTTGTTGCCTGTGCACTAAATGTATCATGGCAAAGAGCGGCTCTTATTCCCTTAACTTTATTGGCTGTTATAGAAATTCCTATACCTGTTCCACATATAAGAATACCTTTTTCACACTCACCTGACACTATCGCATTTGCAACTTTTTTTGCATAAACAGGATAATCGCATGATTTTTCATCATAACATCCATAATCCTTATACTCTACACCCTGTTCCTTTAAATGAGCCATAATCTCCTGTTTCAGCCCATATCCGCCATGGTCACTTCCTATTGCTATCATTTTAACTTACCTCCATATCTTTACTGTTTAACTCTTTATTATTTACATCTTTGGCATCATCATCATTTTCATGATACTCTGCTTCCATGTGTAAAATCACCTTTTCAATCTTTTCTGCAACTTCCTCAAAGAACTTGTCATATAATGTTTCATCGGGGTCTAACGGATCTGATATATCCGCATCATCCTCTATATATTCTCCCAGCGTATATACATTGTTTGATACACCGAGATCTTCTATTACTTTTAACTTGTCGCTAAATGTCATTGTGAGTATCAGCGTATCTTGTCCAATATTCTCCATCTCTAACTGTTTTGAGTTTTCATGATTACTTATATTTATATCATGACTGCTCAACAAAACATTTACTTTTGGATTTATCGGCTCTGAAAACAGTACAACAGTTCCTCTTGACATGGATTCAGGCAGCCAGTTAGGTGCCTTGTCCCTGTAAATAGCTTCAACAAGAGGACTGCTGAATGTATTTCCTTTGCTCACAAATATGACTTTGTCATAACTTTTCATCTGCTTCTCCTTTTATCGTTCATTCTATAATGTCAATATATCCGTCTGCTCTGTCTGAACTAACAAATTTACATTATGGCTTAAAATAATTTTGATGTCCTGTTTTATACATGAATCACATGATGCCCTGCAGCTTTTATCATCCTGTTCATTATCGCTCCGCCAAGTCTGTCGTCACTAAAGCTCTCAGCATATATATCCTGTGCACCTATATGATCCATATTTCTTAGTATATCATATAACCCTGCTGCAATGGAACCTTCAGTTTTTCTTGAACCGATACTTTTTACCGTACCGTATTTATATCTGTATTTTGTCTCATCAGTCGCAATAACGGCAACATTTCTTCCATCAGCAATTTTTTCTTTGGAAAGCTCATTTATCTTTGCCACAACATTATCAATATCACCCTCTACGATTGTCATCTGTCCTTTTGGTGCATAATGACGGTATTTCATTCCCGGAGCTTTTGCAATAATATTTTTCTTGGGTGCTTCTCCCACGATGGCAGGGTCAACTTTCACTTCACCCACTACATTTTCAAGCATTTCCTTTGTTATGTAGCCCGGTCTTAAGATAACAGGTATATCTTCACTCATATCCACTATCGTCGATTCAAGACCAATACCTACACTACCGCCGTCTATTATCATATCTATCTTTCCCGAAAGGTCTTCTATAACATGCTCTGCCTTTGTGGGACTTGGTCTTCCCGAAGTGTTTGCACTCGGTGCAGCTATGTAAACTCCAGACTGTCTTATAAGCTCTCTTGCCACCGGATGACTCGGCATCCTTACTGCAACCGTTTCAAGTCCCCCTGTCGTTGACATAGGGACATTTCCTTTTTTTCTAAAGATAAGTGTCATCGGTCCAGGCCAGAAAGCGTCCATAAGCTTCTCTGCTTTTTTTGAAACCTCTGATGCTATTTCGTCAAGACTTTTTCTGTCTGCTATATGTATTATAAGAGGATTATCCGATGGTCTTCCTTTTGCCGCATATATCTTTGCTGATGCTTCCTTGTGCATACCGTCACCGCCAAGACCATAAACTGTTTCTGTCGGAAACGCTACAAGACCGTTTCTTTTTAATATCTCACAAGCCTCTTTAAGTTCCCCGTCATCAAACATTTCCGGATTTACTTTGATAACCTTTGTATCCATACTCATCTAATGAGCCTCCTTCTGAATATATTCACTAATTCCCTGTGCTATCGCTGATGACATTTTTTTCTGATATTTATCATCAGACAAAAGTGCTGCCTCCTGCGGATTAGACAAAAATCCACATTCAACGATAATCGCAACAGGACTGCTGTTTTTTAATATATAATAATCTGAATTTGCTTTTTCTATCCTATGATTTCCATCATTTATACATGATGCTATCTTTTTTTGCATTATCCCTGCAAATTTTTTTCCCTCCTCAGATGTACTCTGATAAAAAACCTGTGCCCCTTTTGAACTCTCACCTGTAAAACTGTTCTGATGAATACTCACAACAAGTTTTACATCTGACTGATTCATTATCTCTATCCTTTTATGAAGATCTGCAATCTTTTTATTTGTATCGCTCTCGTCGTAAAGCCCCGTATCTTTTTCCCTTGTCATGATAACCTTATAGTTTTTGTCCTGTAACTCTTTTTTTAGATATTGGGATATTGCAAGATTAATGTCCTTTTCAAGTGAACCGTCAACACCGACTTTTCCAGGGTCCCCGCCACCATGTCCCGGATCAATGACTATAACATTTTTTTCACTATTTTTAAATACAGGCATATTTTTCATCATACCTACACTTATGACTGCTCCTGATATGGCGGTACATACAAATAGTGATATAATACATTTTTTTAACAGATACATATAAAACTCCAATTCCACGCCAATACTCAGCATTGCACTTTTCACACCTGCAGTGCGGCTGAAATACAAAATGTGCGTTTATGTTTTCTCATACTATATATGCCATCTGTTTAATTTTATGACTTTACTGTGCCATATATTTTTCTATTGTATCCCAGACATTCTTTTTCTCCATGCCTGCTTTCCAGAATGCAGCTCCAGCCATCTTATGTGAATTTACTGTTTTAAGTTTCATAGCAAGAGATTTTGAGTTTTCAAGCCATATCTTATATAAAGCATTGTCCTTTGTATATTCAGCATATTCAAGTCCCGTCTGTTCATTCCATTTAAGCTCTGCTTTTGCATCACTTATCATCTCCTCAGCATATTTCATCGAACATGCCTCTGATGAAAGTTTTGTCTCTCCGTTTTTGGTAGTTTCTTTCCATAATCTTGAATAAAACGGCAAACCTATTATTGACTGATTTGCAGGAACTTCTTTCAATATATTTTCAGAAGCATTTCTTACATAACTGATAGATGAAACCGGCCCTGCCTCCTTAGAGCCGGAATAAAATTCATCATATGCCATAGTTATAACATAATCCGCCACTGCAGCCTGCTCATTTCTGCTATAATAAGCTGAATAGCTTGCCGGAGGATAATTGTCAATAGATAAAACAATTCCGTTGTTGCGGCACATTATTCCTAATTCTCTTACAAATTGGATAAAATCATCCCCGTTAGCTTTCTTCACATTTTCAAAATCAATATTTATTCCGTCAAGACTGTATCTTATAGCCTCAGCAAGAAGATTTTTCTCAAGTCTTTCCCTGCGGCTCGTTCTGCTAAGAACCTTTCCTATCTTCATATCCGGTGCAAAATCATTGCAAAGTCCCCAGACCTGTATCCCCATGGAATGAGCCTTTTCCACATAGTCATAACTTGCTATAGATGATATATTTCCGTTGTTATCACTTGTTCCAAACCATGTCGGTGCTATAACATTGACTTTCTTTGTCCCGGACAGCACATTGGTAAGATTTGCGTTTGCAGACTGTGTCGTGACCTGATGCCATAAAAGATTTACTTTTCCACTTAAAAGTATATGCGGATATGTCTCCTCAACAAAATCAGTCTTTGGAACATACTCATATGTATCACCTAAAGACGACATTTTGATATATCCTATAACACCACTCTCCGAAAGCACCTTATCAAACCCACTTTTATCCGTATTTTCTTCAAGTATCCTTAATTTATCTTTTTTCTTTACATCTATAAGTATCCTGCTCTTTATACTTGGTTCAAATCTAAGCTTTGCCTCTTCATCTGCCTGTATCCATTTCTGCTTATCTCCAAATTTATATGTCAGTACAACTCTGTTAGGATTTTTATATGTCTTATATTCCAAAGCAGTATATTCCTTAATAAAATCAAGTGCAATATAAAGTTTATCACCCCTAAGCTTAGCGATAACATAATCTTTAGTATTGCTGCTTTTGTTTATATCATATGTCTTACTGTCAAGTCCTGCTTTTATAACAGATGTCGCCGTTGTATATATAAGAAGATTTTCGTTAGCATCCCAGTAAAATCTCTTATTCAATACTCCTGATACAAATTCATCATCAATATATATATGTCCATCCTCATATAATGCTTTATTTTTATTTATATTTTCTTCAGCTATGACCGTATAACCTTTTTCACTTTCCCCGTAATACTCTGCGAGATTCATATAATCATTGCACGGCATATTTTTCTTTATGATAAAAATTGCCGCAACTATAATAAAGATTCCTACCGTAAATATAAGTGGTAATACTAATTTTTTATTTTTCATAAGCGATACCTTTCTTTTATAATCACTAATTTTTCTATAATTCGATTATCATACCCTCTTAACTATATTTTGTTACCGTTCACACCTCAGGGCTAACAACAACTTCTTTTTCTGTTCATTCAGATATAATCCTCATATATCAGTATATCACTTATGTTTTTTTGAGTAAAGGCACATATAAAAATCATACAATGCAGCCTTTGTAACGTATGGGTTAAAAGGCTGCATTTTTCAATTACCATTTTCTTATTTGATATTAACTTTTGTTTATCATCATTTCACAATTATTATTGTGCATTTTCCTGCACATATTATGTTTGTGCAACACACAAACCCGACATTTTTTACAATAAAAACTTACAACTCATACTATGTATAATGGAGTGGGGATATCCGAATATAAAGCTTCAACCCCCTTATTTATAAACGATTAAATTCGACCTGTACAATCTTACCCTTGTCATCACTGACATAATCTTCCATATAATAATTGTCCTCTCTGACATGATCAATTACTTCAGAACTTTCTCCCGTATAAAACATCCCATCTATCTTAACTTCAACCCCATATAATGACCACTTTGAAGCTTCAGCTAAAATCCATGCTGTTGTTCTATCCTCTCTCTCTTCTGAGTCATTCCTCATTTTACCAACCTCCTAAGTCACTTCTAATTTTAAAATGGACATACAGCTATATAATTATCTGACTGCTTTGTCAGCATTTGTCTGGCACCGTCCGCATTATAAATACAAACAGCAGCACTTGTTGTGATTTAACGTCAATTTTCCCTGTCCACCTTTACCATCTCCAGATCAACGATTCAAAAAGCATCTGGTAAAACGCATATCATTGGCAAACCTTATCGTATATAAATATTAAATGAATTTTCTTTTTATCAGTGCCGCCTATATGACTCTAACCGGCAACATTAAATTTTTCATTTGCCCTCTTCCTATAAACTCACCTCCAATCAAATAATCGTCTCTCTGTGCTGACTATTATATGATGACATTTTATACATTTTCAACACAAAAATCACCGTATTATCAACAAATCTGTCCTCAATTTTTTGATACATTTGCACAGAAAAAAATGTGTTTTAATGAGATTTACTAAGATTTCAAAAATGTGTTTAAAAATATGCAAAAAATTCTAGTATTTATTATTAACTTTTTACAAATCATATTCACAAACACATTCTTACTTATTAAAGCACTCCGCTCTCACTCATATCATATAATGATGTTGAGAGTAAAAATTATTTTGCCCATAATCAGATAAATGGTGATTTTTTCTCTTATATATACGATAAAATAAGTATTCTGCCGCCTTTAAATTATTGACTTGAACACGATATTAACCTATAATTTAACTATAAGAATACTTATAAAATAAATTTTGTTTAGAAAGGGAGTGAGCCTATGCGAATTGAAAAAATCAATGATAATCAAATCCGTTGTACACTCAATAAAAAAGACTTATCCGACAGAGAACTTCGTATCAGCGAACTTGCATACGGAACAGATAAAGCCAAGGCTCTATTTCGTGACATGGTGCAGCAGGCATCCTACGAATTCGGCTTTGAAGCTGAAAACATCCCACTCATGATAGAAGCGATTCCAATGTATCCTGATACCCTAGTTCTGTTAATCACAAAGGTTGAAGATCCTGATGAACTCGACACAAGATTTTCAACTTTTTCAGAATCACCTGATAGCGAAGATTATGAACCTGCAGGTGAATTTACATTTGATGATGATGACGAAACAGATTTTGACGATGATGAGGATATTTATGAGCTCGCCGGCAACATAAGCTCTGATGACGAGGAAATACCTCTTGAGCCGACTTCATCATATGACCGGAACACCGACTTCATCTCATTGTCAGAAGCATTGGGTATGGAGCCACGCCCAAAGAACACCGATAAAAAAGTTCCGGTAAATATCGCAAGGATTTTCTCCTTTAAATCGATAAATGACATTTCATTATTAGCAGATAATCTTTGCCATATATATACAAGTGAGAACACTTTGTATAAAAATGATAAAACCGGGGAATATATTCTTATCATGCAGCAGGGCAGTTTATCACCTGAATCATTTAACAGAATATGCAATCTTGCCAGCGAATATGGAACACAGCTAAAAAATGTTCCTGCAAATATTTCTTATTTTGAAGAACATTTTGAACCTCTTATAAAATATGATGCTTTGCAAAAGCTCGTTTAAGTTGTATTATGTCGCTACCCAAAGTTCACTCAAGCTAACTATTTTTCCTTTATTTTCAATGCTTTCAGGGGTTGTCAAAAATAAAAAACTGCGTTATAATGAATGCACAAAATCAATAAGGAGGGACAACAAAATGGCATATGTAATTAGTGATGATTGTGTTAGCTGTGGAGCTTGTGCTGGCGGATGTCCAGTAGGCGCTATTTCTGAAGGAGATGCTCATTACCAGATTGATGCAGATACATGTATCGAATGTGGTGCTTGTGCAGGAACATGCCCTTCAGGTGCTATTTCACAGGAGTAATTTTATCCGGAAACTTGTTTTTAAAACAATGATTTCTATTGACGAATTTTTTTACTTTATGTAAAATAAAGCTGCTGATAAAGGAGTTTTTCTCCCGTACAGTAGCTTTTTCGTTTTTAATAATATTTTTTCAAAGGAGATCAGACTATTATGACAGAGAGAATTTCTAAAGATATGATAATTGCAGATATGCTTAAAGTCGATGCCGGTATCGCTGCTATCCTTATGGCTTCAGGTATGCATTGTATAGGATGCCCATCAGCTCAGGGTGAATCACTTGAAGAAGCTGCTATGGTTCACGGACTTAACGCAGACGAGCTTGTAGCTAATGTTAATGATTATCTTTCAAAGAAATAATTACTTGGCAAAATAAAGCTAAACATAATGTGGGTGTTTCTTTAAGACAATTCAAGAAACACCCACTTATTTTAAACAACAATTCTTATTTTCTTTCCTCGATTGCAAACCTTTCAAACTTATCACGAACCTGTTTGAAAGTTTCCAAAAGCTTTGGCGAAAATGTTCCACATTCACCATTCATTATCATATTAAATGCTTTTTCATTAGAAAAGGCATCTTTATAACATCTCTCATTTATAAGAGCATCATATACATCGGCAAGCGAAACAAGCTGTGCTGATACCGGTATCTCATCTCCCTTTAAACCATCAGGATAACCTTTTCCATCGTATCTCTCATGATGATAGCGGATTATATCATAACATATCTGTTTAAGTTCCTCGCTCTGTTCAAGATTAACCGCCTGAATAAGTTCGCACCCCTTTACCGTATGTAGTTTCATATATTCAAATTCTTCTTTTGTAAGTTTGCCCGGTTTCAAGAGAATTTTGTCAGGTATTGATATTTTTCCAAGGTCATGTAAAGCACTTGCCTCGACTATATTATCTATCGTTTCATCCGTAAGGTTATACTCAGGATACAGTTCTTTGAACTTCTCGGCAAGAATCTTAGTATATCCTTTAACCCTCATAATATGCTCGCCACTCTCAAGATTTCTAAACTCTACTATCGTACCAAGCATATCCAGAATGTCTTTATTTAATTTTTCTACTCTTTCTTTCTGTTTCTCCAATTTTTCATATGCTTTTCTCAAAACAGCAGTCTGTTCCTGAACCTGTTGTTCAAGATGATTTTTATAAACATATATATTTATCATGTTCTGAACACGCTTACGGACTATCGATGTCTTAAAAGGTCGTCCTATAAAGTCAAATACCCCATACTTAAAACAGATATTTTCATTTTCGGCACTTATCTCCGAACTAATTATCATTACGGGAACTTTCTTCATAATTCCTTTTTTCGACAATTCCTCTATAACACCAAATCCATTAATCTCTGGCATAATAAGATCCAAAAGGATACCGTCTATCTGCTCCTTATGTTCTATCATTTCCAATGCTTTTTTGCCATTTTCTGCTTCTAATATATCATATTCATCCTTAAGCATTTCTTTTAATAATTCTCTATTTATATACGAATCGTCAACAATAAGAATTTTATACCTCATATATGTTTTCCTTTCTGACTACTCCAGTCAAGCCTGCTCTATCCTAAACTCTTTATGATAACACCAACAAAACCTGTTATTGTCCTCACGCAAAATGCAGCCGCAAACTAATTTCCTGTTGTCGTTTATCCCTCATTCTGAAGTTCTCTTATCGTTTCTATCATACTCTCATATTTTTCCTTAACAGCCTCAAATAATGGCTCTGTACCCTCCGTACTATGTCCTCTGAGTTTCTCCGTTAATTCTGAACTAAGCTTATTCAGTCCGTTAAAACCAAGATTTAAGCAGACTCCCTTTAAAGTATGAGCTGCGCGAAATGCCTTTTCTCCATCATTTTCCTCAAGCCCCTCTTTTAACTGTTCAAAGCTTGGATCATTCAAAAAACTTATGGCAAATCTTTTTACCATTGCCTCACTTCCAAATCGTGAAAGAATTTCCTGATAATCTTCTCCTATTTTTTCGTAACATTCCTGTATTGTCATAATAATTCATCTCCCTTAATATCCATTTTACTAATTTGCCGTGAAATCATGTCATAAGCACAAAAGGGTGGTACATTGTCAAATAACAATATATCACCCTTACTTTATTTATTGCATATAAACAGTATATTTCACAACATTTATAATTTAGTATCGGTTTATAATACATCGTCTTTCTTTTTAAGACCATGATGTATCAAAAAGTTTATTTATAATATATTATGTTAGCATAAATATACATATCTTTCAATATTAGCAATCTCCCTATAAGACTATAAATTCGGCATATTACAACTGTAATTATTCAAAAAAACAATAATATCTTCTTTCTGTGGCATTACCTTTAATGCTCCTCTTTTTGTCGTAATAATCGACGATGCTGCACTGGCAAATTTAAGCATATGTAAAATATCGGATTCTGTAAGATTATTTAATCCTTTTTCAAGAACACTGTTTAAAACACATGCCATAAATGTATCTCCGGCTCCGGTTGTCTCCACTGTATCTTTCCTTATAAAGGCTTTTTGACAAAAGCTCTGCCCTTTATAATATGCAATGCTTCCGTTTTTTCCTTGTGTAGCACAAATCAGTGCCGGCTGATATTTTTTCAGAATTTTTTTCACTCCTTTCTCAATATCAGCTTCTTCTGTAAGAAAACTAATCTCATCATCTGATATTTTTAAAACATCACATTTACTTATCCCATACCACATCTGTTCTTTTGCTTTTTCCAAATCATCCCATAAAGGTGGACGCAGATTTGGATCAAATGATATAACAGCTCCGAAATCTTTAGCTTTATCTAATGCATACTTTGTTGTTTCTGCTATTTTTTCTTCCGTCATTGAAAGTGTCCCAAAGTGAAAAATTCTTGTATTATCAAGTAAGCTTTCATTAATCTCTTTTTTTCTAAGCATCATGTCAGCTCCGGGGCTACGGTAAAACGAAAAATCCCTGTCACCATCTTCTTTTGTATGAACAAATGCAAGTGTTGTATGAACTTCACCATCAAGAATAATATTATCTATATTTATTCCCTGTTCTTTCACAATATCTCTAAGCATTTTTCCAAAATTATCATTGCCAACTTTTCCTATAAAAGCTGTTTTTTTGCCAAGTCTCTGTAACATCGACAATACATTACACGGAGCTCCTCCCGGATTTGCTTCAAGCAAAACATTTCCCTGACTACTCATACCATTTTCAGTAAAATCTACAAGCAGTTCTCCTAATGCAACTACATCATACTTTTTCATTTAAAGCCCTCCTATCTTACAGATATACCATGCTTTTCAATATTTATAACTGCAGTGTTATTACATTCAAAACTTATCTCATCAGCCTCAACAGGTGTATAATAAGTCATACTTAACACTTGCGAACCATCATTTACAAATATTTCTACTGAATATTTATCCAAAATAACTCGAAGCTTTAAACTTTGCTTTGGATATCTCACTTTTACTTTTCTTGTACCTATTGTATCACGATTCATTCCGGAATAAAGTCTGTTTATTTCAATTTCATTTTTACTCTTATCATAAATTATACTCGAACTAAATTTATCATTCTTTGCAAAATTTATTTTAAATTCATCATAATCACCATCTTTAATTTCAACTGTCATATCAAGGACACGCCCGTTTATCTTTGGAAAACTGCACTCTCCCTCTACTGTTTGCTCCACATAGTTAATAGAATCCGTATAATATTTTTTTATCTCTCTTACAGGATTTTGTATAATTCTTCCATCTATCAGCTTTATCTCCCTTGGAACAGTCATCATACATGACCATTTTTGTTTAAAAGGTCTTATATTTGAATCCCAAGACTGCATCCAGCCTATCATTACTCTTCTTCCATCAGGCATGAGCGTAGTCTGCGGTGCATAAAAATCAATGCCATCATCTAATGCATAAACTTTATTATAATCAAATTTATGCATATCTCTATCATAATTTCCAATAAAATATACTGAATTATTTCCATTATGAAATTCATCATCAGCACACATATCCTGAGGAGATGCTATCAATATATATTGTCCATTTATCTCAAAGAAATCAGGACACTCCCACATTGTTCCATATTTTCCGGTAACATCCTCTGCCAATACAGAAACATATCTCCAGTCATACATATCTTTCGAGTGGAACAAAACAACCTGAGGTTTACCATCATTTGTTTTATTTCCAGCAACAAGATAATATCCATCATCCTCTTTCCAAACTTTAGGATCCCTAAAATGTTCACGACTAAAATTCTGTGGCATGATTTCTCCATTTATAACCGGGTTATTTTCTATTTTTTTATAACTTTTTCCATCCCCTAAAGCAACGCATTGATTTTGATATTCATTTTTTTTACCGTCATTTTCTTCATGAGTTACACCTGTATATACCAGCATATGACCTTCATCTGTTTCTATAGCAGAACCCGAAAAGCATCCGTCCATATCATATTTCATATCAGGAGCCAATGCAACCGGATAATATTCCCACTTTATTAAATCACTACTGACACAATGTCCCCAATGCATAGGTCCCCATTCTTTACTATACGGATGAAACTGATAGAACAAATGTACCATGCCCTCATAATACGAAAAACCATTTGGATCATTTATCCATCCAACCTGTGGGGCCACATGAAATTCCGGCAATTCTTTATAATCTACCTTATTTTTTTCTATATAATCATTTGCTTTTTTTAACTTATCCATAAAAACCTCATTTCTACTATTGTCAAGCAGATATTCTCAATCTGCTTTGCTGCTTTCTCATAATGTTATTGCATCTTCCGTCACCTTGTCAAAGAAATGCATTCTATGTGGTACAAAAACAAATTCTATTTCCTCACCAACATCAGACACCTCATATTTTGAAACTCTTGCTACAGATGATGAACCTCCAAATTCAAAATAAAGATTATTTTCATTTCCCATAATTTCAGTATTGTCAATAACTGCTCTCTGTTTATTTTCTTTAAATATGTCCAGATTTTGAGGATCAAACTTTATATCCTCACCGCGTATTCCAAGAATCACTTCCTTATAATTCCTTAATTTGTCAACCATTTCATCATTTAATACCATACTGTTTCCATCTGTAAAAGAAATCTTATTTCCATCAACTTTAACATTGTAGAAGTTCATCTGTGGGGAACCAATAAAACCTGCAACAAATTTATTAACCGGATATTCGTACAGTTCCATTGGCTTTCCTATCTGCTGAACAATACCATCCTTCATAATAACAATTCTGTCTGCCATAGTCATAGCTTCCACTTGATCATGCGTTACATAAATCGTCGTGCTGCCAAGATTGCGGTGTAATTTGCTAATCTCATTTCTCATGCTTACACGAAGTTTTGCATCAAGATTTGAGAGCGGCTCATCCATAAGAAATACTTTCTGGTCTTTTACGATTGCACGTCCTAAAGCAACTCTCTGTCTTTGACCACCTGAAAGATTTTTAGGTTTACGGTAGCGATATTCAGAAAGCCCTAAAATCTCTATAGCCCAATCTACTTTCCGCTTTATCTCATCTGCCGGAACTTTCATATTTTTAAGTCCATAACTTATGTTTTTTTCGACTGTCATATGCGGATACAGTGCATAGTTCTGAAACACCATAGAAATTCCTCTGTCTCTAGGAGCTACTTCATTCATCTTTTTTCCATCAATATAAAGTTCCCCACTTGTAATATCCTCGAATCCTGCAATCATACGCAATGTAGTCGATTTTCCACATCCTGATGGACCTACAAATGCTATAAATTCCTTTTCATCTATTTTAAGATTAAAATCTGTCACTGCCTTTTTATTTGTATTTGCATACTGTTTACAAACATTCTTTAACTCAATAAAACTCATAATCAGCCCTCCTTAGACCCTGTAGATACAACGCCTTCAACAATCTGTTTTGAAAATAATGAATAAATTATAATAACCGGTATAGTTATCATAGTAATAACCGCTAGTGTCTGTCCCATAGTCGTATTGTCATTTGATGTTATTGCATTTAATCCAATCTGTGCTGTAAGCAGATCACTTGATGTAAATACAAGCGATGGCCACAGATAATCATTCCATACATTTAAAAATGTAAATACGCTGACAGTTGCAACAACACTTTTTGACATCGGTAATACCATAGTAAAAAAATATTTTACCGGACTGCAAAAATCTAACTGTGCAGCTTCATAAACATCATCCGGCAGGCTTATAAATACCTGTCTGAACAAAAATATATTAAAAGGATTAACTATCATAGGGAGCACATATCCTATTACCGTATTCAACAATCCAAGTTTTGCTATAAAAAGAAAATGTATTGTAATTATCGTCTCCATTGGAACTATCATCAATAGCATTATAATTAGAAGCCATCTCTCTTTAAACGGAAAATTTATTTTTGCAAGTGCATATCCTGCAAGTCCATTTACAATAATTCCAAGTATTATTAAAATAGCTGCATAAAACAATGTATTTAACATGTAATGTATAAAGCTCGTATTTGTTAATATTGAAACATAATTATCAAAAAAACTTCCATTTAATGCAGGTGGTATAAATGCAGCAATCGAATTCATATCTTTCGTTATTGCAGCATCTGGCTTAAATGAGTTTGCAATCATCCAGATGACAGGAAAAAGAAAGAATAATGACATTACTATCATAATCGCTGCAATAATCCAATTAATTGTTTTTTGTTTTCTTGTTAGCATGTTTTTTCCCCTCCTTATCCCGAGTCAGAATAGTCTGTATAACGGTCAGTATCATAACAAAAAATGCAAATACTATAGCCATTGTAGAAGCAAGACCGATTTCCCAATTAACTGTACCTGTTTCATAAATATCATATACCATTGTATATGTAGAATGTGATGGTCCACCGCCTGTCATAACCATTGGCTGAACTAACATTCTAAATGCTCCTATAGTAATCGTTATAAATACAAAAATACAAAGTGGCTTTAACTCAGGTAATGTTATATCTTTAAATTTTTGCCATCCGCTGGCATGATCCATCTCAGCAGCCTCATAGAGTGCAGGATTTATAGCCTGTAATCCACCTAAGAATATTATCATCTGATATCCGACTCCCTGCCATGCACTCATAACAGCTATAGACGGCAGTGCCTGTGATGCACTGTTAATAAACGGCTGTGCATTTATTCCAATATGGGCGAGAAGTGAATTTAAGATTCCTTCCGGACTGTAAATCTGAACCCATAAAGTAGATACTACTGCAAGAGACATTACAACAGGTATGAAAAATGCAACTTTAAAATATGTTTTGCAATGAGTCACTTTATTTATAAGCAACGCAAGTCCTAATGCACCTAATCCTTGCAATGGAACTATTATAACAACAAATTTTACCGTATTTCCAAAAGCTTGTCTGAAATCATCGTCCTTAAACACCTGAAAATAATTTTCAAGACCAACAAAATGTGTCAGACCAGGATTTAATGCAAAAAAGTCTGTAAAACTAAACACAAGTGTCAGTATCATCGGTATAAAAAGAAATATTGTAAGAAGTACCAATGCCGGACCAAAAAATGCCATTCCTAATATTGATTCTGATTTTTTCTTCATTATTTATATGTATAACGCTTCAGCTTTGCGTTAATCCTTTCTACTGATTTATCCAGCTGTGTCTTTGGATCTTCTCCAGTCAGAACACAATTTTCAAGTACCTGCTGAAATGATGTACTTACCTGTGGATATGCAGGTGTCTTTGGTCTTGGATGACCATATTTGCTCAACTGATAATACAGTTCCTTATAATTTTCATCTTTCTTAAAAACATCAATTGATTCGTATGCTTTATAGGTTGATGGAAATGATTTTGATTTTTCCCACAATCTTTTTCCGCTTTCAACTCCACTCATCCATTTTACAAGCTCCGTAGCCCCCTCAATATTTTTAGTTTTTGAAGATGCTGCAAATGCCCATGAGCCTGTAGGTGTATATCTCGCGCCGTTCCAGTTGTCACCTGTTATATATGGTGCAACACCAATATTTATATCTTTATAGCTTGTGTAAACAGTGTTTACCTCCCATGCACCATCAAACTTGAATGCGGCTCTTCCACTTTCAAATAAGTGGTCGATTGGAACTTTTGACATATATCCATTTGACAATAGTCTGCAAAAATAATTTATAGTTGACACATTCTCTTTTGAATTAAAAACCCCATCTGCCTTTAACCCGGTATTGTCAATCAAATTCCCTCCGTTTGACCAGAAAAACGGTGCATAGTAATAGATTGTTGCCTCTCCAACCGGAAATGTCATATCAAGTGCATAACCCTTTTTCTTGTCTGTAACTTTTTTGACTTTTTCAAGTACTTTCAAAAACTCTGAAAATGTCCACGGATGGTCGGCATCCGGCACATCTATGCCAGCTTCTTTAAGAATATCCTTATTGTAATAAAGCCCAACACTTGACTCCATTGCTCCAAGAGCATATAACTTATCGTTATATGTACCCTGTTCAATAATAGATTCAAGATACTCTGACTTTTCTTTCTCTGAAATCTCCGCTAATGGCTGTATAATCCCATTCTCTGCATATGCTGCAATATTCGGGCCATCTACGGTAAGAACATCTGGAAGATCCCCCGACATAACTGATGCATTTATTTTGTCAGAATATCCTCCACCACTGTCATTTCTCGGAATAAATTCAATGTCAGCAAAATATTTTCCATCATATGCTTTATTGAATGACTCTACTGCTTCCCTGTAGCATTTTCCTTCGTCAGTGTCTTCAATGGAATGCACCCATATTGACAAATATTTTTCTCCTTCGTCATATCCAGAAATGCTCCCCGCTTCATGTGTGCTCTTTTGGCAGCCAACCGTAGTTAATACTATACAACAGGCTGTCAATAAGGCAAGTATGTGCTTTCTCATAGCAACTTCTCCTTTCCCAATGTTTTTTTTATCTATTGATTTCGTTTGCATAACCGGTTAAGTAACCGGTTACTTTATGTCACATATATTACTCTTATAATCTTTACTTGTCAAGTAGTTTTCAGCAAAAAAATAACCGGTTACTTAACCAGTTATTTTTTTGTTGTCTTTTATCTGGATAATTGCTATACTTAACTAATGTGATTTATAACATTACCAGTTTTCAACAAGAGAGGTTAGTAATATGGCATCTGAGAAAAAAAAAGTAACATTTAATGATATAGCAAAATATACAAATTTTTCAAAAACTACTATTTCACGATATTTTAATAATCCTGATTCTTTGACATTAAAAAATCAGGAAATAATTGCAAAAGCACTGGTAGATTTAAATTATCAGGAAAACAAGCTTGCAAAAGTATTGGCAAATGGAAAAAGTGAATTTGTAGGAATACTACTTCCAAATCTTTACTTACATTATTATTCAGAAATGCTAAACCAGTTATTGGCAACATATGAAAAGTTTGGATATAAATTTATTGTTTTTGCCGGCACCGGAGCCGAAGAAACAGAGCGAAAATATCTTCAGGAACTTCTTTCATATAAAATTGAGGGGCTTATTGTTCTCAGCCATACTATTTCTTCCAAAGAACTGTCATCTTACAATATTCCTGTGGTAACTATTGAACGCGAGGATAAATATGTAAATAGTATCAATACCGACAATTATATGGGTGCAGTTCAGGCAACCAGTCTGCTGATAAAAAATAATTGTGACATTTTAATTCATATAAATTCACATGTCAAACAGGAAATTCCGGCATATAACAGAATCAAAGGTTTCACAGACATCTGTAAAGAGCATAATATGAAATATAGACTTTTCCTTGAAGATCTTGGAAATACATATGACGAAACACAAAATCATATTAAAAAGATTTTTGATACTATACAAAAATCATACCCAGGTACACGAAAAGGTATATTTGTGGCAAATGACACCCACGCAAATATATTAATAAATATATTAATGCGTGAATATGGCAAATTTCCCGATGAATATAAGGTTGTAGGTTTTGATAATTCTCCAATCGCTTCAGAAGCTATTATTCCCATAAGTACGGTAGGACAGCAGATAGATAAGATTGCATATGAAGCCATGAGTCTGCTTGTAAGCCAGATGAATGAATTAAAGAAAAGAAATCCACAGCCACAAACAGAGATAATTCATAAAAAAGTAACGCCTGTCTTAATCAGGAGGGAAACAACATCCATATAAATATTATAACTGGCAACTGTTGGAACTTCCCTGTGCTCCATAAATACACCTGTCTCCATTTACGATATATGCTATACTGCACACCAGCACAAACGCAAGTGCATTTTTTGCCCCAAACACTTCAATTCCTATCAGAAACGGTGCTATAACGGTATTTGTTGCACTTCCAAAGACGGCTGCATATCCAAGTGCCCCACACAATACAGGTGAAATTCCAAATAAATTTCCCAGACAGAAGCCGAGCGAGGCCCCGATTGAAAACAGAGGTGTAACCTCGCCGCCCTGAAATCCGATTGATAATGTAATAACTGTCAAAAGCAGTTTTATAATCCAGTCAAAGCTAAAAATTTCTCCTCCTGTAAATGTCTGTGATATAAGATTTGTTCCAAGGCCACAGTAACGACCATTCCAAAATGCAAAAAGAATTATTGCAAGCGGTATTGATACAAATCCAATTCTTTTATATGGATTTGCAAGTTTCTCCCCCATAAACGCTTTAGCTCTTTTTAGTAACACTGAAAACACACGCCCCGTAAGTCCGAATGCCACACCTAGAATAACCATATAAAACATAGTCTTAGATTCTGACAGGTTAAAGCTCTGCTTAAGCGGTACTTCAAATTTTTCAAGTCCAAGTGTATTTGAAACTGTCGAAGCCGTAACTGCCGCTACCAATGACGGCAAAAATGCCTGATATAACATTTTTCCGGTAACGACAACCTCCATCGCAAAAAATACAGCCGCAAACGGTGTCTGGAACAATCCTCCAAAACCTGCCGCCATTCCTGCTATAAGCAAAATTCTTCTATTATCAGCAAACTTAAATCTGCGTGAAAACCAATGAGACAATGTTGCTCCAATCTGAACTGCAACTCCCTCCCTGCCTGCACTTCCCCCAAAAAGATGAGTAATCCATGTTCCAATCATAACAAGCGGTACAAGTGCCAACGGAATATTTTCTCTCTTTCCCTGTGCAGTCTCAAGCACAAGTGTCATTCCTTTTAAACTTGTCTCATTAAAGTGATGGTACATCCAACAGATAAACAGACCTGCAATCGGCAGAAACCAAATAAGAATATGAATATACATTCCCCGGAAATCAGTAATTGCAATAAGGACACGCCCAAATAAAGCATCAATGCCTCCTACAATAAGTCCTATCATAAGTGCTGATAAAATATAATATAAATTTTCTTTTGTTTTTTTTATTTTCTTTTGAATTAATCTTTTCATTCTTTTCCCCTTTTTAATTTCTGCCAAATAGCCTTAGCTCTCTGTTCGTCCTGACACATAAGGAGCATCAGCAGAAAAAATGATGATTTTTTCAATAAGATAACTATAAAATATAGATTATTGCCAAGTCAATACTTTACGATAAATATTCCTGCTTATCTTTATTATAATAAAAAACACCTTCTAAACAGATATATGTGAAATTTCCATACTCTGCTCAGAAGGTATTTTTGTAACTATAAAATATTTTATCCGACAAATTTCTTAATTTTGTCGATTTTCGATACTTTTTTAGAAATCAACTTCTGTATCGTAATAACAGCATTTAAGAAGTTTTTCCATTTCCTCCTGTGACGGCTGACGAGGATTTGAACCTGTGCAGGCATCAAGAATAGCATTTGCTGCTATATCGTGAAGTTTTTCAAGGAATTCATCCTCAGGCACGATTCCTTCATCTGCCGGAAGTCCGCCCTCACCATAGTTTTTAATGCAATGAGGAATATTAAGGTCATCGTTCATCTGGCGAAGATATTTGATAAGTAAATCTACCTTTTCATCATCACTATTTCCACCTAATCCCATATAATCAGCTATCTCACCGTAGCGTTTCTTTGCCGTCTCGTCCTTGCTGTTATATTTGATAACCTTTGGAAGATACATTGCATTTGCTGCACCATGAATGATATGTCCGTTCTTGAAAGCTGCACCGGTCTTATGTGCCATAGAATGTACGATTCCAAGGAGTGCATTTGAGAATGACATACCAGCAAGACACTGTGCATCATGCATCTGATCTCTGCTCTCCATATCCTCATTATATGATTTTACAAGATGCTTCTGTATCATCTTGATAGCCCATATAGCAAGCGGATCTGTGTAATTGCAATTTGCTGTTGATACATATGCCTCGATGGCATGTGTCATGGCATCCATACCTGTATGTGCAACAAGTTTAACCGGCATTGTCTCCGCAAGTTCAGGATCTACAATGGCAACATCAGGTGTAATCTCAAAGTCCGCAATCGGATATTTGATACCTTTTTCATAATCCGTGATAATAGAAAATGCCGTAACCTCAGTGGCAGTACCCGATGTAGAAGAAATCGCACAGAAATGTGCTTTCTGTCTGAGTTTTGGAAGCCCGAATACCTTACACATATCCTCAAATGTCACATCCGGATATTCATACTTAATCCACATAGCCTTTGCCGCATCAATAGGAGAACCGCCACCCATAGCAACAATCCAGTCAGGTTTAAACTTCTGCATAACTTCCGCTCCACGCATAACAGTTTCTACTGACGGATCAGGCTCAATGCCCTCAAAAAGTTCTACTTCCATACCTGCTTCTTTAAGATAACCTATCGCTCTGTCAAGAAATCCGTTTCTTTTCATAGAACCACCGCCGACACAGACAATAGCTCTCTTTCCGTCAAAGTCCTTCAAAGCCTCCAAAGAACCCTTTCCATGATATAAATCTCTTGGTAATGTAAATCTTGCCATTATCTAAAACCCTCCTTACCGACTGCCGATATTGTAGGAAATAAGCAGCCTAAAAATATTTATCGCTGCCATGCATAACTAACTGTATGCAAGACAATCGTTTATTACCCTAATTAATATCTGTTGCAAAAATATAATCAGTTTTGTATTTTGGGCAACTTCAATTTTGCTAAAGTTTTTCTCCAAACTCCTTTTCTATCTTAACACTGATAAAATTTATCGTCAATCTTTTTTGGTGATTTTATATATTTTTAATCTTTATCACTAAAATCCATTGTATAATTTTTACAAATAAATGCATTTTTATGGAAATTTCTATCTTATTTCTGATATTATGATAGATAAGGCAAATCGGAATTGACCGAGCTCTTTGAGCGAGGGATGCTTCTTGTCCGAAGGGCAAGAAGATGGGCTATAGATTAAAATTGTAGATTAATAACTTCCAGTTTGAAGAATTGAAAAAAACGGAATTTACCTATTAAGACATATAAACTCTTGACAATAAA
>ERZ838118.247-NODE-247-length-75416-cov-39.685155_pt1 | contig 75416 bp, 69 predicted proteins | sample MGYA00519863_ERZ838118 | MGnify/ENA primary metagenome ERZ838118 (study PRJEB31850, sample SAMEA3708827) | human gut metagenome | biome: human gut; feature: human-associated habitat; material: faeces | place: China | collected 2014 ...
CCGTTTTAATGAAAGCCTCCGAGTCAGTCAAATGATTCGGAGGCTTTTTTTGTATGTCTATGAGTGAGTGGGGATTGCTACAGTAGATGTATTTGTGATTAAATTAAAAGAAATATGTTCTTTTCGTGAACAAAAAAACTTTTTGCTTGTTGATACAATACGAACCGGAAATCTTTTAAAGCTCAACAAAATGAAGTTAATACTTAAAATAGTATTATTGACTCTTCTATTTCTCTTTAAATACCAGAGTATCGATGCAGAAGCCTTTTCTTCTTCCATCGATAAATCTTCATCTACTATTGGGCAGGGTGAACAATCGGTTGCCAATCATCACCTCAATAATGATACCGTTTCTTATTCAAACGATTTAGTAAGTGGCAACCAACAGGTTGTGATAAAACTCATTCCTGATGATGCGCGTATTCGTCGTGCTGAGGAACATCAACAGGACTTCTTAAAAATTCTCATAGATTATTTCTCACTCAGGGAAGATAGCTTGGCGTTAGGCAAGGCTAAGATATTCCCTTCAAATCCCATTCATTGTGTGTCTCCGGCATGCCATTATTTTGTGTTCACGCTGAGACGCATTCTGATTTAATTAATCGTTATAAATTTAGTTGTTTTCCATACTCCGATGCCCTGGTGAGAGTGTCGGGGAATGGTGTTTTATCTCTATTTCTGACTTTATTATAAGATGGAAACTTCGGTTTTCATAAAAACGATTAATTAAATAAATGAAATTATGGAAGCTATTCAAACAAAAACTACTAATAAGATTGTAGGCATTAAAAATGCAGGTTGGGTAATTATATGCTGCTTCATCATAGCAGTTTGTATATACCACTTCATACTTGGCAATCCTGCCAACTTTATGAATAATGATCCGAATAACCATCCGTTGCCCGGGCACTTTCTGGGTACAATATACAAAGGTGGTATTGTGGTACCTATTATCCAGACTTTGCTACTCACTGTTATTGCATTGAGTATTGAACGTTATTTTGCTATCCGTTCCGCTTTTGGTAAAGGGTCGTTGGTAAAATTTGTAGCCCATATTAAATCCGCTTTAGCTGCCGGCGATATGAACAAAGCACAAGAACTCTGCGATAAACAAGGTGGGTCTGTGGCCAATGTTGTTACTTCTACTTTAAAAAAGTATGCTGAAGTAGAAAATGATACGACGCTCTCTAAAGATCAAAAAGTACTTGCCATCCAAAAAGAGCTGGACGAAGCTACTGCTCTGGAACTGCCTATGATGGAGCAGAATCTGCCTATTATCGGTACAATTACTACATTGGGAACATTAATGGGGTTGCTGGGTACGGTAATTGGTATGATTCGTTCATTCGCAGCTTTGTCTGCCGGTGGCGGTACAGACTCAATGGCTTTGTCTCAAGGTATCTCGGAAGCATTGATTAATACGGCTTTTGGTATCTTGACCGGTGCCTTGGCAGTTATTTCTTATAACTACTATACTAACAAGATTGATAAACTGACTTACAGCCTTGATGAAGTAGGTTTCTCTATTGTACAGACCTTTGCGGCTTCTCATAAATAATCGTGCTAACCCTTAAAATCAAACTACTATGGGTAGAGCAAAGATTAAAAAGAAAAGTACGTTCATAGACATGACGGCTATGAGTGATGTCACTGTATTGCTATTGACCTTCTTTATGTTGACTTCAACATTTGTAAAGAAAGAGCCGGTAGAGGTGTTCACTCCCGCGTCCGTATCCGAGATTAAAATACCGGAAACGAATATTCTCCAGATTTTGGTTGATCCAGCTGGAAAGATATTTATGAGCCTCGACAAGCAGCCGGACATGAAAGCTGTATTGGAGAAAATGGCTGAAGAGTATGGGGTAAAGTTCACTCCCGAACAGGAGCAGAAATTTATCGTTGCTTCTACTTTTGGTGTACCGATGAAAAGTATGCCGAAGTTTCTGGATTTGCCGACGGAAAAGCAAGACCGGATATTGAAGAATGAAGGTATTCCTTGTGACAGCACCGACAATCAGTTTAAGTCCTGGGTGCGTAATGCCCGGGCGGTGAATTCTGATTTACGTATTGCTATTAAAGCGGATGCCAATACCCCTTACGCTGTTATTAAAAAAGTAATGAACTCACTTCAGGATCTCAGAGAGAACCGGTATAATCTGATTACCTCTCTGAAAACTACTTCTGAAAAATAAAATGACGAATTATGAGTGCTGAAGTACAAGAAAGCAGCAAAAAAGGGAAAGGCACGAAGCAGAAAAAAATGACCGTTCGCGTGGATTTCACACCGATGGTGGATATGAATATGTTGCTGATTACTTTCTTTATGCTGTGTACCACGCTGAGCAAACCTCAGACGATGGAAATAAGTATGCCGAGCAACGATAAGAACATTACCGAAGAACAACAAAGCAAGGTGAAAGCTTCTCAGGCCATCACACTTTTGTTGGCTGGAAACGATAAGCTGTATTATTACGAAGGTGAACCGAACTACAAAGATTACACCTCGCTGAAGGAGACAACTTATAACGCTGACGGTCTGCGGTCTGTCTTATTGAAGAAGAACTCGGCGGCAGTTCGTGAAGTAAACGAGCTGAAGAAGCAAAAAGCCGAACTTAAAATATCGGAAGATGACTATAAGAAGCAACTGGCTGAGATAAAAAGCGGAAAGGATACCCCCACCGTGATTATCAAAGCTACAGACGATTCTTCTTATAAAAATCTGATAGATGCCCTTGATGAAATGCAGATATGCAATATAGGTAAGTATGTGATAACGGATATGGCGGATGCCGATCAGTTCTTAATGAAGAATTTTGATACGAAAGGCGATTTGACCAATCACATCGCGGAATAGTATAAACACCTAAACGGAGGAAATAACATGTCAAAAATAGATTTAACCTCACCCGAATGGTGTGAATTGGTATTCCAAGATAAGAACAAGGCGTACGGTGCTTATAAGATGCGTGCCAATTCGCCCAAGCGTCATACGCTAGCGATGGTATTGGTGGTAGTAATTGCTGCGATTGGTTTCAGTATACCGACGTTGGTTAAGTTGGCCACACCGAAACAACAAGAGGTAATGACCGAAGTAACTACTCTCTCACAGTTGGAAGAGCCGGAAGTGAAGCAGGAAGAGTTCAAAAAGGTGGAACCGGTTGCTCCACCCCCTGCTCTGAAAAGTTCTATCAAATTTACCGCCCCTGTCATTAAAAAGGATGAAGAGGTGCATGAAGATGATGAAATAAAGAGCCAGAACGAGTTGACACAAACTAAAGTCGCTATCTCCATTGCCGATGTAAAGGGAAATGATGAACTGAATGGCAAGGATATTGCCGAGTTGAAGGAGGTGATAACGAAAGCTCCGGAACCGGAAGAAAAGCCTTATACGATGGTGGAGCAGATGCCGCAGTTTCCCGGAGGCGATAAGGAATTGCTTTCTTATATAAGTAAGAATCTGCATTATCCCACTATTGCAGCCGAAAACGGTATTCAGGGAAAAGTTTTTGTTCGATTTGTCGTTTCGGCCACAGGAGAAGTAAAGGACGTAAAAGTGGTGCGTTCACTTGATCCCTATTGTGACAAGGAGGCGGTACGTGTCATACAGTCTTTGCCCAAATGGATTCCGGGACGGCAGAATGGACGCAACGTTCCTGTGTACTATAATGTTCCTATCACGTTCAAGTTACAATAATCCGAAGAAGATGGTGAAACTGTTTATTACATTACTGGCGGGTTTGTTGCTGCTGCTTGGCAGTTGCGGCAGCAAGCCCAAACCGGGAGAGGATGATACGCTGACTTCAGGTAACATTCAAATAGCGGTGGATGAAACTTTTCGTCCTATTATAGAAGAAGAACTGCAAGTTTTTCAGGCATTAAATCCTGAAGCTACAATACGACCTATATATTGCAGTGAAGTAGAAGCAATGAACTTGTTGCTGAAAGACAGCGTACGCCTGGCCATCACCACGCGGCAATTGACCGATAAAGAAGTGAATTATTTCAATGATAAGAAATTCTTTCCGGTTTCTGTCAAGATGGCTACTGATGGCCTGGCACTCATCGTCAATGAACAAAATAAAGATTCGCTGATTACAGTCAACCAATTCAAGAAGATTCTGACAGGGAAGGTTAGCGACTGGAAACAACTCTATCCGAAGTCACGTTTAGGGAAATTGCAACTTGTGTTTGATAATCCGAATTCGAGTACGGTACACTATGCGATTGACTCAATCTGTGGCGGACAAGCGCTTTCCGACAACCTGAAAGCACAAAAGACGAATCCCGAAGTCATTTCTTATGTAGCCCGTCATCCCGATGCACTTGGCGTTATTGGTGTGAATTGGGTTGGCAATGATGCAGACAGCACTCGTCTCTCTTTTCATAAAGCCATCCGGGTGATGGCGGTAAGCCGTGCGGATTCGGCTACAGTGGAAAATAGTTTCAAACCTTATCAGGCTTATCTGGCTTTGAATCAATATCCATTAACCCGCAATGTGTACATCTTGCTCAATGATCCCAAAAGCGGCCTTCCTTCCGGCTTGTCGTCTTTCTTGACAGACTTCCGTGGACAGCGCATTATCCTGAAGTCGGGTTTGGTACCGGCTACGGCTGCTGTGAGAATTGTTAACGTGCAAGATGAATAGGTATTAAATGAATAGAAAAAAAGAAAGTCATGAAGAAATATTTATTAACCGTAATGAGCTTGTGCTTTGTTGCCACATTATGGGGGCAGAAGCCTGCCGGCAGCGAATGGACGCAACAAGTGCAACAGGCCGCCGCATTGATAAAAGATAATCCGACCGCAGCGGCCGATGCTTTTGATAATTTGCTGAAAGGAAAAAACAAGAAGAATACAGACCTTTTGGTTGAGATTGGACGTGCTTATTTAAAGCAAGGCAAGAATGACATAGCCGCCGAATACGCCCAACGTGCGAAGGATGTCAATGGGAAATGTGCCCTCGCCTACCTGCTGAGCGGTGATGTCGCTTTGGCACTGAATGATGCCAATAAAGCCAGCAGCGATTATAATCAAGCTATTTATTTGGATGAAAACTGTAGCGATGCCTATTTAAAGTACGCCGAAGTTTATAAGGGAGTCGACCCACAGCTCTCTATAGATATGTTGATGCGTTTACAGGCTAAGACACCCGATGACAACCGTATCAATAAAGAATTGGGGGATGTATATTACACCATGGGACAATATGGCAAAGCAAAAGCAGCCTATGAGGTTTATATGAAGACAGGTGTTCCCGCCGAACAAGACTATACACGCTATGCCATGTTACTCTATCTGAACAAAGATTATGATAAATCTTTAGATATTGTAAAGAAAGGCTTGGCGTCATCTCCCGACAGTCACGTATTGAAGCGCCTGGCCATGTATAACGACATGGAACTGAAAGCTTATCAGGCCGGACTGGAAGATGCAGCAACTTTCTTTGCCAACCCTGATAATCCTGATTTCGTGTATTTGGACTATATTTATTTCGCACGTCTGCTTGCCGGGACGAAGCAATATGATGAAGCAATTGCCCAGTTTCATAAGGCCTTGTCTATGGATAACCAACATCCCGACATTCATAAAGAAATATCAGAGATATACGAAAAACAAGGAAACTATCCGAATGCTATTATTGCCTATAAAGAGTATCTGGATGCGTTGAAAGATAAATCTGAAGTGAGCGACCTGTTTTTATACGGTCGTCTGAACTATTATGCTGCGACCGATTCTACCTATAAAGATAAGCAGCAGGAGTATCTGGCAGAAGCCGATACTGTCTTTGCTCAGGTAGCAGAAAAGGTTCCCGATAATTATTTAGGTAACTTTTGGAGGGCCCGCGTCAATTCTTTGCGTGATCCTGAAACTACTCAGGGATTGGCAAAACCCTATTATGAAGCGGCACTCTCTATTTTAGAGCAGAAACCGGATGCATCTAAATCTCTATTGGTGGAATGTAACAGTTACTTGGGATATTATTATTTTGTGAACTCCGATTATCCCCAGTCCAAGATTTATTGGAATAAAATATTGGAGATAGATCCTGGAAATGAGACGGCTACGAAAGCTTTGGAAGGAATTAAGTAGTCTTTCTTTTTTTCATTTATTTATCCTGACTTCGAGCGGACAGTACTGAGTGATTGCCCGCTTGATTCGTTTGTATGTAACTTAGGTGGTTAATAGAGGTTAAATAGCCCCTTCCCTTCTTGCTTATTCCAATAATATCTATACATTTGCAGTGTACTAATAAACTAATACACTAAATAACTAATTAAATACATAAACACAATGATGATTGAAGTAAAGAACTTATCTTTCAGTTATGGAAAGAGGAAACAAAAAGTCTTTAATGACTTTTCGCTGACACTAGATAAAGGTTCGGTTTATGGTCTTTTGGGTAAGAATGGTACCGGTAAATCTACTTTGCTCTATTTAATGACAGGGTTACTCCGTCCGCAAGGAGGTAAAGTGCTCTATAAAGGAGTGGACGTTTCGTTGCGTTATCCTTTGACATTGCAGGATATGTTTTTGGTTCCCGAGGAATTTGCATTACCATCCGTCAGCTTGAAACAATACGTAAAACTGAATGCTCCCTTTTATCCGGCTTTCAGCAATGAACAGTTAAAAGCCTGCCTCCATGATTTTGATATGAATGAGGACATTCATTTGGGAGAACTGTCTATGGGGCAGAAGAAAAAGGCTTTCATGTGTTTTGCATTGGCTGCCAATACTTCTTTGCTGGTTATGGATGAACCCAGTAACGGACTGGACATTCCTTCCAAAAGTCAGTTCCGCAAGGTGATTGCATCGGGCATGACAGACGACAAGTCAGTGGTTATTTCTACCCATCAAGTGAGGGATATTGACAGTCTGTTGGATCATGTGGTGATAATCGACGGTACCCATGTATTACTGAATGAATCAGTTAAGGATATTTGTGGAAAACTGTATTTTGCAGAACAAGGAATGAATGAGCCGACAGAAGCCGCACTGTATGTACAGCCTTCGGTTCAGGGCAACAGCGTGATTCTTCCCAATGTTTATAACGAAGAAACCAAGCTGAATCTGGAAGTGCTGTTCAACGCTATGTTGACAGAAAGAGAAAAAATGCAATCAATATTTAACAAGTAAAGACACAGACACATTATGGATACTAATCATTTCTTTAGCTTTTCGCGTATCGCCATGGTGATGAAACGCGAGATTATGGAAAACTGGAAAAAGAACCTGTATAGTTTAATCGGACTTTATGCCGCTTTTGCAATAGTAATGGTAGGCAATATGTGGGGAATGAGCGTAAATGCAGAAAATACATTTGCTAATCCGGTTCTGTTCTTTACGCGTTATTGTACGAATGTCATGGGTTCTTTCATCTTTATCTTCATGTTGGGGAGTTTGATTTATGCTTCCGGCATTTTGGATAATATGAAGAATAAGGAAATGCGCATCTCTTTTTTGATGCTTCCTGCAACGATGGTAGAGAAATATGTGGCACGCTTCCTGATGGCTACGCTGGGATTTGTGGTAGTGGTTACTGTCGGACTGCTTTTGGCGGAGATTACCCGTTATATTTTGCTTCCTTTGTTTAATTTGCCTGATATATTTCATCATTCTGCGCTGTTCAAGGTGTTTTCTATGATTGCTGTAGACGGTGAACAGTCATTCAGAGGTTCTAATGCTTTTACTATGGAGTATATGCCTTGGCTGGGTGAGGCTTGTGGATGGAGCTTTCTGATTTGGTCACACTCACTCTATGTTTTGGGAGGAAGTTTTTGGTACAAGAGAGCTTTTCTCAAGACTTTGGGGACACTGATTGTGATTTCTATTCTTGGCTCTATTATTACGGTACAGATTGTGGAATGGATAGGAAAAGAAGGCATGATGGGGCTTCACGACTGGTTGGAAGAGAATTTCCAATGGATGACTCTGAACAAACTGCTTGCATTGGGCGGCGCTTTCTTCAGTGCCTTCACAATGTTCAACTGGTGGCTGGGCTATACGCTCTTTACCCGTTCGCAAGTGATTAAACCCAAATTCCGGTTGATATGAAATATGAAGAGAGTCAATTCATCTATCGGCAGATAACCGGAGCATGCGACGAGATGCTGCAAGGACAATATCCCGGAGAAGAGCGGATTCCTTCGGTCAGAGAATTTGCAAGCTCAGTGGAGATGAATGCCGATACAGTAGTCCGCACTTATGATTATTTGCAAGGGCTGGAAATCATATACAATGTTGAACAAATAAAGACACAGGCACATTATGTATACTAATAACTTCTTTTGTTTGTCGCGTATCGCCATGGTGATGAAACGCGAGATTATGGGAAACTGGAAAAAGAACCTGTTTGGCTTTTTGGGTTTGTATTCCGCTTTTTTACTTACCTATTTAGGTATTATGGCAAAGTATGATGGATATGAAATAGCTCGTATCACCGAAAGAACTTCTTCTGATTTTACACAAGGGCATTTTCAGACATTCATAGTGATAACGGTTGTTGCTTTCCTTTATTTCGCTTCTCGTATTATGGAAAATATGCGTACTAAGGAGCTTCGTATAGCCTATTTGATGGTTCCTGCTACTTCTATTGAAAAGTTTGTAGCATGCGCATGTTATGTGACGGTGGGAACGGTTATCCTTTTAATCGGAGCTTCTGTTTTGGCGGAACTGACTCACTTTCTGTTTGTACCCCTTTTTGATTTACCTGATGCTGTGAATACTTTTGTACTGCCTCAGGTGTGGGAAATGTCATGTAATGTATTCAATCCTTTTGTGACTTACTCAGTACAAGTTTGGGATGGTGGAAGTTCTCGAATTATAGAACAAACTATGTTTTATAATTGGCTGTGTGTGTTCTCTATCCTATTGTGGTTTCATTCATTATATATTTTAGGAGGAAATATCTGGTATAAGTCTGCGTTTATTAAAACTACAGGAGTCATAATTGCTGTCAGCCTGGTGCTTGCCTATGTTGTGGTTAATGCAGGCTCCCTTCATTGGAATTGGCTGTATGATATGATGCAGCATAATTCAAGTTGGTTGACAGAGAACTTTATGTCCGGAGTCGGTGCTCTATTTTTCTTTTTGCTGACTACACTTAACTGGTGGCTGGGCTATAAGCTCTTTACTCGTTCACAAGTGGTTAAACCCAAATTCCGTTTGCTATGAAATTCAAGGAAAGTAAATCTATTTATTTGCAGATAGCCGACCGAATATGCGACGAGATTCTGCAAGGGCAATATCCCGAAGAAGAGCGGATTCCTTCGGTCAGGGAATATGCTGGCACAGTAGAAGTAAATGCCAATACGGTAGTCCGTACTTATGATTATTTGCAAGGGTTGGAAATCATATACAATAAACGAGGCATTGGCTATTTTGTATCGACAGGAGCAAAAGAGCGCATCATTACTCTTCGCAAAGATATATTCTTGCATGAGGACTTACCAGAGTTTTTCAGACAACTGAAGACATTGGAGATTCCCCTGAATGAGATAGACAAGATGTATAAAGCGTATTTGAAACAGCAATAGGTAACACAAACACATTTTTCAGCACACGACAGCACAAACACAAATAATATTTATAGCAATGCAAACACAGCATCGGTCTTGCTTTTTTGTCTTTAAATTATAGAGACTTTTCGATACGGTTAAATATATGCAAAAAAAAGTGCGATTAAAGTAGGTGTATAAGAAATTAATGCTTCTTTTACAAAAGATTATTTATTATAAAATTCGTTTATTATGAAAAGAAAAATTTTATCTTGTGTGGCTGTACTTATGGTGATAGTTTTTGCTATGAAAACAGGGATGTCTAATAGCTTTTCGCAGGAGCATTCTGAGTCGCTTTTAGAAAATATAGAAGCTTTGGCCGATTATGAATGGAATCAAAATGGTTGGTATTGTTGGAGCAATGCTGAAGATGATTATTCTTCAAGTGCATTTTTTACATATATACGTTGTATAGACTGCTACACCACTACTGCAACATCTGTATGGAATCAAGGACAATGTTGGCATAGATGAAATTTCTAATGAAAAAGATTTTGTTCTTATTGACCATTCTATGTGTTTCGTGTACGAATAAGGTTGGAAAGGAAGAAGGAATACTGGAATTTCCTTTAACGGGAAGTTTGACAGCCCAAATAGCGCCTGTGCCTACTCCTATTTTATTGCCCCGTCATATAGGGGTAACAGACGATTATCTATTCGTGTATAAAGAACGTGAGGAGAAATTGTTTGCCTTTTTTAGCCTTGAAGACGGTCGCTATATTCAAGATGCGGGAGATAGGGGACAAGGACCGAATGAATTTAACTTGTTAGATTCCAGAAGCTTTAATACCGGCTTGGGGCAAAACCAATTTACGGTAATGGAAGCGGGCAGCAACCTATTGAAACAGGTGGAGTATGATGGAGAACAGATACATGTGATGAGCTCAAAACCTGTTTTTGAAACAGGGATTTCTAATAATGGTTTTTATGTATTGGCCGATAGTGTATATTTGACTTTGGGGCGTCTGGAGAGAGACAATGAATATTGTTTATTGGATGGGAAGACAGGAAAACTGACAGAAAAAGGAGAGTATCCGAACTGGTTTCAGCCTGAAAAGAAAGAGGGAAATCCTCCCTTGTTTGTGCCTTATCTGAAGACTTGCATTGTTCATCCTGAAAAGAATAAGGTGGCAGCCTTTTATGCTCGTTTCAAGCGTTTTAGGATATATGATAATGCTTTAAATATATTGCACGACGTAAATGTAAAGGTAGAACCTTGTTTCACCAAGTTTGACGGTCCGGTGCAAGAACAGCCTGTCTACTATATCGGTCAGCCTTATGCTACGGAGAATCATATTTATGTGCTGTGCGCTAACTTGCAGACGGGAGTCGACTGCCACGAACTGCAAGTTTGGGACTGGGAAGGTCGTCCGGTGGCACGTTTTAAATTTGACAGAAAACTTTCCATGATGGCTGTCAGTCCCAAATACAATAAGATATATGCGTTGGATAATCAGGTAGATAATGAACTGTACGTTTATGATTTGCCTCAATTGAATTAGTTTATGAGTGGGAGAATATACTTTTGTTTATTTATGCTGGTCTTATTGCCTTCTTGGGCAAAAGCGGATGACGGGGAGTGGAGAAAGATTAAAAACAGTCTTTATTCAATAGAGCTGCCTGCTTCCTGGGCGCCCATGCAGGGAATGCCCGGAGATGGAACGAAACCCGGAGAAAGAGAAGCCAGAGGATATCATCTTCATTATTTCGGTTGGCAAAGTCCGGTGAAAGGCCGGGATGAGATTAGAACTTCTATGAGCATTGATATCCAGACCTATCAGAAGATGGATAAAACTCCGGTTGTAATCAGAGAACTGGCAAAAATGCTTGTAACTCCACATTTTAAAACTCAAACGGAATTATATTCGCGAGAGGGCGAGTTGTGCCTGTCGACTGTGAAGGATAGTAAGGAAATGGATGGAACAATGGTTCAGTATCGTGTGTTCTTCTTATTCCGAAAAGTCGGAGCAGGGGTGCATTGTGTTCGGGTTAGCTTGAGAGATGATTTCTTTAAAGAGAAGCCTGAAAATGAAAAGATAATAAAGCATATCTTGAAGTCATTTAAAGTTATCCCTCATTCATTGGCAGATTAAAATGAAAGCACTTGTTCTTGAAATGAAAAGTTCATTTCTATGGCTCAGCTTACAAAGCTAGCGGCCCAACACCTGTCTCCGGATGTTGTCTCCTCCGGTTTCCAACCTCTGCATACGTCTAGAACTCCCTAAGTCGTTTCATTAGTCGGACTAAGCGTTTTCGTCCTTTCGATTATGCCTGTCTGTCAGTCGGATTACTACAGACTCCGGAAATGGACTGTATAGTCCGTTGCGGTAGACCGTACAGTCCACTGTAACGGACCGTACAGTCCGCTGCCGGAGACTGTAATAATCTTCCGTTTAAAAAGCCTTGGCTGACCCTACGAAACGGCTTACTCTTCCCTTTGTTGGTGAATGTTTGTCTGAATCTCTCTATTTCTTGATATAAGTCAAACAGTTACCATCCGAAAACTCAGTAACTTTGCACCTCGAAAAAAACAGGGTAACAAGTGAATGAAATAAAAGAACCGAGAAGTGTGCGCCGGAATTTGTCTAAGCTGGTCGTACCTATCTTTATAGAAACTTTATTGATTATGATGCTGGGGGCAGTTGACACTATCATGCTGAGCCAGTATTCGGACAATGCGGTTGCCGCCGTCGGAGTGGTGAACCAGCTGATTATGTTTGCCTTTCTTATCTTTGAGGTGATAAACTTGGGTACCTCTGTGCTTTGTTCGCAATATTTGGGGGCAAAGAAACAGAAGAATGTGGTTCAGGTGGTAGGCGTGGCTATCCTGCTCAATCTTGTGCTCGGATTAGTGGTAAGCGCTGTTCTGCATTATGGAGCGCCGTCATTATTGACGCTGATGGGGCTGCGCCCCGAGTTGATGGCCTATGGAGTGGGGTATATGGAGATAGTGGGGGCGTTCGCCTTCTTTCAGGCACTTTCACTGACGGTTTCTGCTTCTTTGCGTAGTGCTAACAAGGCTGTCTACCCTATGATGGTCATTGTTGTAGTGAATATTCTGAATATCGTAGGCAATTACTCCTTAATCTTCGGTAAGTTTGGAATGCCGGCATTGGGAGTGGAAGGGGCTGCCGTTTCGACAGCTTTCGCCCGGGGCGTGTCGATGGTTATCCTCTTTATCATTCTGTTTCGTAAATATATACCCAAGTTTCCGGTTGACTATTTTCGCCCTTTCCCCTTTGTGGAACTGAAGAATCTGTTGAAAATCGGTCTTCCGTCGGCAGGAGAGAATATGTCTTATAGCTTTTCGCAGGTGGTGCTGACTTATTTTATCAATATGCTGGGCAATGAAGCTCTGACCACACGTACTTATGTGGTTAATATTGTGATGTTTGTCTACCTCTTCGCAATAGCCATGGCACAAGGCGGGGCTATCTGTATCGGACATTTGGTGGGAGAGAAGAAAATAAGGGCTGCCTATCTGTTGGGCAAGTATGTGATGCGTATTTCTATTTTAGTGTCGCTGGTACTTTCCTGTATTTGGGCTTTGATGGGGCACACGCTCTTCAGTTGGTTGACAAACAATGCGGAGATTGTCCGTTTGGGTACTGTCATCCTTTTTGTCGATGTGGTGCTCGAAGTGGGGCGTGCCATCAACATTTATGCCACCAATGCCCTTCGTGCAACCGGAGATGTGAACTATCCTTTTTATGTAGGGGTAGTCGTACAATGGGGCATAGCAGTGGGCTGCGGCTATCTGTTCGGACTCTATTGGGGGTGGGGACTGGTCGGTATGTGGTGTGCTTTCTTATTGGACGAGAACATTCGCGGCATCATTTTTGTGCGGCGTTGGAATAGTATGAAGTGGGCAAAGAAAGGATTTGTGAAATAATAAATGTGATTTTCGCAAACTTTATAGTGATTGAGGCGGTTAAACTCAATAAAAAGAATTAATTTTGCAGCCTGATAATTATCTAAAATATATTATGGAGCTCGATTTACTCACGGCAATATCACCTATTGACGGTCGATACAGAGGAAAAGCGGGAGCTTTGGCCTCTTATTTTTCTGAATTTGCACTCATTAAGTACCGTGTGCAGGTAGAAATAGAATATTTCATCACTTTATGTGAGCTACCGTTACCGCAGCTGACAAGCTTTGACCATGCACGTTTTGCATCGCTTCGTGCTATCTACCAAAACTTTTCGGAAGCCGATGCCGGGCGCATTAAGGAAATAGAAAGTGTTACAAACCACGATGTTAAAGCTGTAGAATATTTCATTAAGGAACAATTCGACAAGTTGGGTGGAATGGAAGAGTACAAGGAGTTTATCCACTTCGGCCTTACCTCTCAGGACATTAATAATACGTCAGTGCCTTTGTCTGTCAAAGAAGCATTGGAACAAGTATATTATCCGCAGATTGAAGAACTGATTGCGCAGCTGACTGCTTATGCAGAAGAATGGGCAAATATTCCGATGTTGGCCAAAACTCACGGACAGCCTGCATCTCCCACTCGTTTGGGAAAGGAAATCATGGTGTTCGTTTATCGTCTTAACCGTCAGCTGGCTGTGCTGAAGGCGTGTCCTCTCACTGCCAAATTCGGTGGAGCTACAGGCAACTATAATGCCCATCATGTGGCATATCCGCAATATGACTGGAAAGCATTCGGCAATAAGTTTGTGGCTGAAAAGCTTGGTCTGGAACGTGAGGAATACACCACTCAGATTTCAAATTATGACAATCTGGGAGCTGTCTTTGATGCAATGAAACGCATCAATACCATTATGATTGACATGAACCGCGACTTCTGGCAGTATATCTCTATGGAATATTTCAAGCAGAAAATCAAGGCGGGTGAAGTCGGTTCGAGTGCAATGCCGCACAAAGTGAACCCTATCGACTTTGAAAATGCGGAAGGAAACTTGGGTATGGCCAATGCCATATTGGAGCACCTTTCTTCCAAACTGCCGGTTTCGCGCTTGCAGCGTGACTTGACAGACTCTACTGTGCTGCGTAATGTAGGTGTACCCTTCGGACATATCATCATTGCCATTCAAAGTTCATTGAAGGGGTTGCGCAAGCTGCTGCTGAATGAACATAAGATTTATGAGGATTTGGATAACTGTTGGAGTGTAGTGGCGGAAGCTGTTCAAACCATTCTTCGTCGGGAAGCTTATCCGCACCCGTATGAGGCACTGAAAGCGTTGACACGTACTAACCAGGCTATTACCGAATCGTCTATCAAAGAATTTATCGAAACATTGAATGTCGGTGAAGAAATAAAAAAAGAGCTGCGTGAGATTACGCCGCACAACTATACAGGCATTTGAAACGTTATTTATTCAGACTAAAAAAAGAAACAGAGCCCGAGAGGGCGTTATACATTAATTAAATTAAGGAGAAATCATGAGTACAGAAAATGAAAACAGACAAGAAGGTTCTGTAAACGAAGAAAACCAGAATGTCAGCCGTGATGGTGGTTATAAGTCTTATAACAGAGACAATAATTACAACAGATACAACAACGACGGCGAACAGCGTCAGTATCGTCCCCGCACCAACTATAACCGCGAGGGAGGAGAACGTCCTTACCGCTCTTCATATAATAATGGTGAGCGTCCTTCTTACAATCGTTATAACAATAACGGCGAACGCCCGCAACGTCCCCGTTTTAATCCTAACAGTGAAGAAGGCGGTGAACGCCCGTATCGTCCGCGCACTAATTATAACCGTGAAGGCGGCGAACAACGTCCGTACACTCCGCGTCCCCGCTTTAACAGCGGCGAAGAGGGAGGCGAACGTCCGTATCGTCCGCGTACCAACTATAACCGCGAAGGTGGTGAGCAGCGTCCCTACTCTCCGCGCCCGCGTACCAATTATAACCGTGAAGGCGGCGAACAGCGTCCGTACACTCCGCGTCCGCGTTTCAATAGCGGCGAAGGCGGTGAACAGCGTTCCTATACTCCGCGTCCCCGCATAGGAGGTTATAATCAGGGCGGTGGATATAACCGTGAAGGCGGCGACCGTCCGTATCGTCCGCGTACCGGAGGTTACAATCAGGGCGGTGGATACAACCGTCCTTACCGTCCGCGCACCGGTGATTATAATCCGAATGCTAAATATAGCTTGAAGAAACAGATAGAATATAAGGATATTCTGACTGATCCGAACGAACCGATTCGCTTGAATAAGTTCCTGGCAAATGCCGGTGTTTGCTCTCGTCGTGAGGCTGATGAATTCATCACAGCCGGAGTGGTAAGCGTAAACGGTGTGGTAGTGACAGAACTGGGTACTAAAATCAAGCGTACGGACGAGGTGAAGTTTCACGACGAACCGGTTAGTATTGAACGCAAAGCTTATGTGTTGCTGAATAAGCCGAAAGATTGTGTGACTACTTCCGATGATCCTCAGGAACGTAAGACGGTAATGGACTTCGTGAAGGATGCCTGCAAGGAACGTATCTATCCTGTAGGCCGTCTGGACCGTAACACGACCGGCGTTCTGTTGTTGACCAATGACGGTGATTTGGCTTCTAAACTGACTCATCCGAAATATCTGAAGAAGAAGATTTATCATGTATATTGTGATAAAAATGTAGCTAAGGCAGATCTTGACCAGATAGCGGCCGGCGTTACTTTGGATGACGGTGATATCCATGCAGATGCTATCAGCTATGCTTCGGATACAGATAAGTCACAGGTAGGTATCGAAATCCACTCCGGAAAGAACCGTATCGTGCGCCGTATTTTTGAATCACTGGGTTATAAGGTTGTGAAACTGGACCGTGTGTATTTTGCAGGTCTGACCAAGAAAGGGCTTCGTCGCGGTGACTGGCGTTACCTGACAGAACAGGAAGTGAATATGCTTCGCATGGGCTCATTCGAATAATCAAGTAAAATAATAATTAAGAGACAAAACAATGGAAAAAATTAGTAGAACAAAGGTAGTTGACCTGTTGAAGCGCCGTGATTTTGGTGCAACGGTCAATGTAAAAGGTTGGGTTCGTACTCGCCGTGGTAGCAAACAGGTAAATTTTATCGCCCTGAATGACGGTTCTACAATAAATAATGTGCAGATAGTAGTTGATTTGTCAAACTTCGACGAAGAAATGTTGAAGCTTATCACTACAGGTGCATGTATCAGCGTGAACGGTGAACTGACCGAATCTATCGGTTCGGGTCAGGCAGCCGAGATTCAGGCACGTGAAATTGAGGTGCTGGGTGCTTGCGATAACACCTATCCGTTGCAGAAAAAAGGTCATACGATGGAATTCCTTCGTGAGATTGCTCACTTGCGTCCGCGTACCAATACTTTCGGCGCAGTGTTCCGCATTCGTCACAATATGGCGATTGCTATCCATAAGTTTTTCCATGAACGTGGCTTTTTCTACTTCCATACTCCTATTATTACAGCATCAGACTGTGAAGGAGCCGGTCAGATGTTTCAGGTTACTACCAAGAACCTTTATGACCTGAAGAAGGATGAAAACGGTTCTATTATTTATGATGATGACTTCTTTGGCAAACAGGCAAGTTTGACCGTTTCCGGTCAATTGGAAGGTGAGTTGGCTGCCACAGCATTGGGCGCTATCTATACTTTCGGCCCGACTTTCCGTGCCGAGAATTCGAATACTCCGCGTCACTTGGCAGAGTTTTGGATGATTGAACCGGAAGTGGCTTTCAATGACATCATTGACAATATGGATTTGGCTGAAGATTTCATTAAATACTGTGTTCAGTGGGCACTGGATAACTGCTATGACGATGTGAAGTTCTTGAATGATATGTTCGACAAGGGCTTGATAGAACGTTTGCAAGGGGTATTGAACGAAACTTTCGTCCGTTTGCCTTATACAGAAGGTGTCAAAATATTGGAAGAAGCGGTAGCGAAAGGCCATAAGTTTGAATTCCCGGTTTATTGGGGAGTGGACTTGGCATCAGAGCACGAACGCTTCTTGGTAGAAGAACACTTTAAACGTCCGGTTATCCTGACTGACTATCCGAAAGAAATCAAAGCATTCTATATGAAGCAGAATGAAGACGGAAAGACAGTCCGCGCTATGGATGTGTTGTTCCCGAAGATTGGTGAAATTATTGGCGGTTCTGAACGTGAAGCGGACTATAATAAACTGATGACCCGCATTGAGGAATTAAACATTCCGATGAAAGATATGTGGTGGTATTTGGATACTCGTAAGTTCGGTTCATGTCCTCACTCCGGTTTTGGACTTGGTTTTGAACGTCTGTTGTTGTTCGTGACAGGTATGACCAATATCCGTGACGTGATTCCGTTCCCGCGTACTCCGCGCAATGCTGAATTCTAAAAGATATAAATAATGATGAAAAATCCTGCCCTATAACATAGAGCAGGATTTTTTTTGTATTTACCTGTAAAAAAGTCATTTAAAAACGTGGATATATGAAAATTATTTCTAATTTTGTGTATCCACATTACGCAATTTGTTAACTAAATATTATACGACTATGAAACGACATTCTTTATTTTTACTGCTGGTGGCATTTATGCTAATCGGTACCTCTCATGTAATGGGACAAAATAAATCCGCTATTGCCCCTGCTGATTTAAAAGGCATTTGGCAGATGTGTTTTTATGTGTCCGGTGTTCCGAATACTCCTGGAGAATTGAAACCGAGTAATTCATTCAAAATCTTGTCTGACGACGGAAAGTTTACAAATATGACGGTAATTCCTAACCATGGAGCTATTATCATTGGTGCGGGAACCTATAAACAGACCGCAGAGAATGCATATACAGAGCATGTTGAGAAGAATCTGCATTTACCTCAATTGGTAGGTACGGACAATATATTGGAGTTCGAGATGAAAGGTGGTGATGTAATGGTGCTGAAGTTCTTCGTGAAAACTGATAAGGATGGCAATGATATTAATTCATGGTATTATGAAACTTGGAAACGGGTGAAGATGCCGGCTGCTTATCCAAAGGATTTGGTAAGATAATAAACAGAAAATATAGAATATAAGGCGGGTTCTCACCCGCCTTTTCTTGTAATTTGCACAAATCTTCAAAAAATGTGCTATTCTTCGTCACTTTTATGGCTTTGGAAGAACAAAGATTAGAAATAATCGTTAACTTTGTCACCAATAACATAAAATAGAAAAGGAGATTAATGTCTAAGCTTTATATAATAGCAGGTTGCAACGGGGCCGGAAAAACGACGGCATCCTATACAGTGCTTCCCGAAATATTGGACTGTCGCGAGTTCGTCAATGCTGACGAAATCGCAAAAGGCCTTTCTCCTTTTAATCCCTCAAGTGTAGCTATTGAAGCCGGTCGGCTAATGCTTAAACGCATTGGCGAATTGCTTTCTGCCGGAGTTAGCTTTTCTGTTGAAACAACGCTCTCTACCCGTTCTTATATTAATCTCATTCATCAGGCGCAGAGCCAGGGCTATAGCGTCAGCCTGATTTATTTCTGGTTGAATTCGCCTGAGTTGGCCATTGAACGAGTAAAGCAACGTGTTGCCAATGGAGGGCATGATGTGCCGGCACCTATCATTCGCCGTCGTTACCGTGCGGGATTGGATAACTTTTTCCATATTTATATGTCATGTGTGGACTATTGGATGCTGGCAGACAATAGCTCTACACCGCGTGTCATTGTGGCTGATGCTTTTCGTTTGCGGGAAGAGCCACACATTTATAATCATGAACTCTTTAATAAAATCAGAAGTTATGTCAACTGAAGAAGAATATAAGGAACTGAGCGAGAAATTGCGTTATGGTTTAGAACTGGCCGAGCAGCGATTGATAGAAGAAACAGCCCGTCGTGAAGGAACATTGTGCTATGGTCGTCCTGATGGAAAAGTGGTGCGGGTATCTGCAACGGAACTTTTGAAGCTTCGTCAGTCTGCCGGATATGGTTGCCCGGTTTGTGAATCCGATTCGGGATGGAGGCATTAAAAGAGTATTTTTAAGAAAAGATAAGTTGGGGAGATGAATTAATCTTCCCTTTTTTACTGCCGTATGTGAGCTCTCCCCCTGAAAATCAACCAAAAAATTACTTAATTTGTTTGTCAGTTCAAAGAAAAGCCGTACCTTTGCAAGCCGATTATTATCAAAAGTTTATAAAGAATTAATTCTTAGCGTGTTAATGGTTCTTTGTCCGGGAACGGTTAGAGACGCTGGGAAGAAATTGTTTTTTAGTAGTTAACATTTAAAAAGATTTTAAGAGTGGACACTTTAAGTTACAAGACCATTTCTGCAAACAAAGAAACAGCTCAAAAAGAATGGGTTGTTATCGACGCTACCGATCAGGTCGTAGGCCGTCTCGGTTCGAAAGTTGCGAAACTGTTGAGAGGAAAGTACAAAGCTAGCTTTACCCCTCATGTTGACTGCGGTGATAACGTAATTATCATTAACGCAGACAAAGTAAAATTTACCGGAAACAAGTGGAACGACAAAGTTTACTTGAGATATACAGGTTATCCCGGTGGACAGAGAGAAATGACTCCTGCCGAGCTGATGAAGAAACCTAACGGTGAAGAAAAACTGTTGAAGAGAGTAGTAAAAGGAATGCTTCCCAAAAACCGTCTGGGAGCACAGTTACTGGGCAACTTGTATGTTTACGCTGGTAGCGAACACAAGCACGAAGCTCAGAGCCCGAAAACAATTGATATAAACTCACTTAAATAATAAAGAATGGAAGTAGTAAATGCATTAGGCAGACGTAAACGCGCAATCGCACGCGTATTCGTAAGCGAAGGTACTGGAAAGATTACTATTAACAAGAGAGACCTTGCAGAGTACTTTCCATCAACTATTCTTCAGTACGTTGTAAAACAGCCTCTGACTAAGGTCGAAGCTGCTGAAAAATATGATATTAAAGTAAATCTTTGTGGTGGTGGTTTCACCGGTCAGTCACAGGCTTTGCGTTTGGCTATCGCTCGTGCTTTGGTGAAAATTAATCCTGAAGATAAGAAGGCACTCCGTGCAGAAGGCTTCATGACACGTGATCCCCGTTCTGTTGAACGTAAGAAACCGGGTCGTCCGAAAGCACGTCGCAGATTCCAGTTCAGTAAACGTTAATATCCGGTTTTACTTAGAACTGGTTAAGAAGCGTTTAGTATCTAAACTGCCGGGACTCTACTTTGTAGCAGACTACCCGATGGTTGGTTGAGATAAACAAAAAAGAAAGTAAACGATTTTAAAGAATAACAAAAATGTCTAGAACTAATTTCGATACATTATTGGAAGCCGGTTGCCACTTCGGACACCTTAAGAGAAAGTGGAACCCTGCAATGGCTCCTTATATCTTCATGGAACGCAATGGTATCCATATCATTGACCTCCACAAAACAGTTGCTAAAGTAGATGAAGCTGCTGACGCACTGAAACAAATTGCAAAATCAGGAAAGAAAGTCCTGTTCGTTGCTACTAAGAAACAAGCTAAGCAGGTAGTAGCTGAGAAAGCTGCTTCTGTAAATATGCCTTATGTAATCGAGCGCTGGCCGGGTGGTATGTTGACCAACTTCCCGACTATCCGTAAGGCTGTGAAGAAAATGGCTACTATCGATAAGTTGACTAACGATGGTACCTATTCAAATCTTTCAAAGAGAGAAGTTCTGCAGATTTCTCGTCAGCGTGCTAAATTGGAAAAGAACTTAGGTTCTATTTCTGACCTTACTCGTCTGCCGTCTGCATTGTTTGTTATCGATGTATTGAAAGAAAACATTGCAATCCGCGAAGCTAACCGTTTGGGTATTCCTGTATTTGCTATCGTTGATACAAACTCAGATCCTTCAAATGTAGATTTCGTAATCCCTGCTAATGATGACGCTACTAAGTCTATCGAAGTTATTTTGGATGCTTGTTGCGCTGCTATGGCAGAAGGATTGGAAGAAAGAAAAGCTGAAAAAGTAGATATGGAAGCTGCCGGTGAAAATGCGCCTAAGAATGCTGCCGGTAAGAAGAAAGCTACTAAAGCTCGCATGGACAAAGCCGAAGAAGAAGCTATCAACGCTGCTAAGGCTGCCGCTTTCATGAAAGACGAAGAAGAAGCTTAATATACTATAGTTGAGAGTTGAGAGTTGAAAGTTGAGAGTTACGATATGCAATTCTCAACTCTCTGTTCTCAACTCTCAACTGCTTTTAAAGACATTATTAACAAATTAAAATAAAGGAATATTATGGCTGTAACTATGGCTGAAATTACCAAGCTTCGTAAAATCAGTGGAGCTGGTATGATGGACTGCAAAAACGCTTTGACTGAAGCTAATGGCGATATCGATAAAGCAATGGAAATTATCCGTAAAAAAGGACAGGCTGTTGCTGCAAAACGTTCTGACCGTGAAGCATCAGAAGGTTGTGTATTGGCTAAATCAACAGGTGAATTCGCTGCAATCATTGCATTGAAGTGTGAAACTGACTTTGTTGCCAAGAATGCTGATTTCGTTGCTTTGACTCAGGCTATTCTGGACGCTGCTGTGGCTAACAAATGTAAGACTTTGGACGAAGTAAAGGCATTGCCGTTGGGCAACGGTACTGTACAGGATGCAGTAACTGACCGTAGCGGTATCACCGGTGAGAAAATGGAGTTGGACGGCTACAATGTAGTTGAAGGAGCTTATACTTCTATCTATAACCATCAGGGAAACAACCAACTTTGTACTATTGTGGCTATGAACAAGGAAGCTGAGGCTGCAGCTCACGGAGTAGCTATGCAGATTGCAGCTATGAACCCTATCGCAATTGACGAAGCCGGTGTTCCTGAATCAGTGAAGGAAGCTGAAATTCAGGTAGCTATCGATAAGACTAAGAAAGAACAAGTGGACAAGGCTGTGGAAGCTGCTTTGAAGAAAGCCGGCATCAACCCTGCACATGTAGACAGTGAAGATCACATGGAAAGCAACAAGGCTAAGGGATGGATTACTGACGAAGACATTGCCAAGGCTAAGGAAATCATTGCTACTGTTTCTGCAGAGAAGGCTGCTAACCTGCCCGAAGCTATGATTCAGAACATTGCTAAAGGTCGTTTGGGCAAGTTCTTGAAGGAAGTTTGCTTGTTGAATCAGGAAGATATCATGGATGGCAAGAAGACTGTAAGAGAAGTGTTGAAAGAAATCGATCCTGAATTGCAGATTGTTGATTTCAAACGTTTCACTTTGCGTGCTGAATAATATTTATGAGAAAGCCCTTGGCTCAGGTCTCTGTGACGAGGGTTATATGGTAGGAAAGAGGGTGCGCACCCTCTTTCCTTTTTTTTATTTCGTCTGTGTATATCCTTCCGCCTTCAACAACTCGATAACCCGCTGTTTGAACTCTCCTTGAATGATGATTTCTCCATCCTTCACAGAACCGCCCACACCGCATTTGGTTTTGAGCAACTTGCCCAATTCCTTCCGGTCATCTTCGGAACCGATAAATCCATTGACGAGGGTGACAGTTTTACCGCCCCGGCCTTTCTTCTCTATACTGACGCGCAATTTTTGCTGCTTTTTATCCGGAGTGGCTGTCTCTTCTTCTTCCTCCTGCTCATAGTTGAAATCGGGATTCGTCGAGTACACCACATTCAGACGCTCTTTCCAATCGTTATTTTTCATGTGAATTTTGCTTAAATGAGTACTCAAAGATACTACATTTTTTATTCTCAAAAGGCAGTGGTAACAAATAAAAGTGTACTTTTGCACATTACCTAATGATAATGCCAATAGAAACAGATGGATATACGTATGCATAAATTCTCAGATAAAGTGCCTGAGCCTACTTTGCGCAGACTCCCTTGGTATCTTTCTAATGTAAAGCTGATGAAAGAGAGAGGAGAAACGTATGTGTCTTCTACCCAGATATCCAAGCAGATTAATATAGATGCGTCTCAGATAGCGAAAGACCTTTCGTATGTCAATATATCCGGTCGTACTCGTGTGGGCTATGAAATAGATGCGCTTATCGAAGTGCTGGAACGTTTTCTGGGCTTTACGCACATGCATAAAGCATTCCTGTTTGGGGTAGGTAGCCTGGGAGGAGCGTTGCTGCGCGATTCGGGTCTTCACCATTTCGGGTTGGAGATAGTAGGTGCTTTTGATGTGAACCCTGACATTGTGGGAACTGAAATTAATGGTATCCCCATCTATCATTCCGATGCCTTTGAACAGATGATGGAGGAATGTAATGTCAATATAGGAGTATTGACTGTGCCTATCAATATAGCACAGGAGATAACGGATAAGATGGTGGCGGGTGGAATTAAAGCTGTTTGGAACTTTACTCCGTTCCGTATTCGTGTTCCCGAAGATATTGTAGTGCAGAATACTTCACTGTATGCTCATCTGGCTGTGATGTTTAACCGTTTAAATGTAAATCAGGACTAAAATTATATGAAGATATTAGCCGTAGGTATGAATTATGTGGCTCATTGCCACGAGTTGCATGCCGATGAAAACTTACCGAAGGAACCGGTCATTTTTATGAAGCCCGATTCTGCGTTGCTTAAAGATAGCAAGCCTTTCTTTATCCCGGATTTCTCTCAACAGGTAGATTATGAAACAGAACTGGTGGTTCGTATCAACCGTCTGGGAAAAAACATAGCCGAACGGTTTGCACATCGTTATTATGATGCGGTGACGGTGGGGATTGACTTTACGGCACGCGATCTTCAGCGCCGGTTTCGCGAAGAGGGCAAACCGTGGGAGTTATGCAAGGGGTTTGATAATTCGGCTGTTATCGGAGACTTTGTATCGGTGGATAAGTTCAAGGATATTCAGAATTTGAAGTTCCATTTGGATATTGACGGTAACACGGTTCAGCAGGGCAATACGGCAGATATGCTTTTTAAGGTAGACGAAATCATTGCTTATGTCAGCCGTTTCTTTACGTTAAAAATAGGAGATTTACTGTTTACCGGCACACCGGTGGGAGTAGGACCGGTCAGCGTCGGCCAGCATTTGCAAGGCTACCTGGAAGAAGAAAAACTATTAGATTTCTATGTAAGATGAAAATAAGAGTAGGATTTGGATTTGACGTACATCAGTTGGTGGCAGGCCGTGAGTTGTGGCTGGGAGGAATAAAGTTTGAACATGAATTGGGCCTGTTGGGACATTCGGATGCCGACGTGCTGATTCATGCCATTTGCGATGCATTGCTCGGAGCGGCCAATATGCGTGACATCGGCTATCATTTTCCCGACACGGCAGGTGAGTTTAAGAATATAGACAGCAAGATTCTGTTGGCCAAAACAGTTGATTTGATTGCGGCCAAAGGCTATAAGGTAGGCAACATAGACGCGACCGTCTGTGCTGAACGCCCGAAACTGAAAGCGCGTATACCCGAGATGCAGGAAGTCTTGGCACATCTGATGAAAATAGATACGGACGATGTTTCCATCAAAGCAACTACGACGGAGAAGCTGGGCTTTACGGGGCGCGAAGAGGGTATTTCGGCTTATGCCACCGTACTGATAGAAAAGTGATTTTCACACGTACGTACGTGTGCCGTTATACATACGTACGTGTAGCCTTATGCGGATATATGTATGAGCCTATACTGACGTACGTGTGAGGCGATGCATACTAACGTGTTTTTCTTTGCCTTATAAACTCAATCCTAAAGTCAGTAATATCCCGAATAATAGCATATTGCGTGAGGTCTCTCCCAATATGCTGTTCAGTTCTTTGCCTTTGTTGATTCTCACCATCCGTTGCCAAGTCAGGAAATGGGGAAGAATATAGATTTGTGGCAGTATTGCTGCCCATATATGTCCGCTGACGACAAACAAGAGGCATAACCATGCGGCTGCCAATCCTAAAAACAGATAGAGCATACGCCCTGTTGCCGCGCCCCATCTTACGACCAGCGTTTTCTTGCCGCTTAACGCATCCTGTTCCCGGTCGCGATAATTGTTTACCATTAACAAGGTATCGATAATCATGCCACATACCACAGAGGCGATAGTGACATTCCATGTCCAGTCATGGCACATTACATAATAAGTGCATCCCACAGGCACAAAACCGAAGAATACTATGACCAACACATCTCCCCAGCCATGATAAGCCAAAGGATAGGGACCGGCAGTATATAAAAAGGCGAACAGAATACACAGCAGTCCGACCGGAATCATCTCTGCTCCACTGTAGAAAAGCAGAAGGACTCCAACCGCACATGCCAGCATGGTGGTCAGCGCGATACCCCGTTTCATGGCTTCCAAGGTAATCCATCCCTGTGCACATGCCCGTTCGGGGCCCAACCGGTCTTCGCGGTCACTTCCTTTCAGGTAGTCGAAAAAGTCATTGATAAAGTTGGCATCTATCTGCATCAGAAAAGCAAAGAGAAAACAGAGCGTGGCAGGTATGATTTGAAACCATCCGTCTGATGCTGCCAAGGCACATCCCAGCATAACGGGAACAGCGGCACCTGCCAATGTCTTGGGGCGTGCAGCCAATAGCCATGCCTTTATAGAATTTGTTTTAACAGTTTCCATCCATTTCATATTAAAGATGTGCAAAGATAAACAATTAATTCTCTATCTTTACTTCTCATTAAAAAGAAAAAGACATGAAGAAAGCCGTTCTCTATTTGTTGCTTGCCGCAGCTCTGTTTACTTCCTGCGCCACTGCTTCTCTGTCAAAGTATCGTGGAGTGGGGCGCGTCAAGCAGTATGATTTTTATAGTTATGACGTTCCGTCGGCATTCGACGGATTCCGTATTGGTTTTGCATCGGATTTCCATTATGAAAGTCGCTTCACACGCAAGCGTCTTGACAATGCGATACGTGCATTACAATCTTTAAATGCCGATGTATTATTATTGGGCGGAGACTACGGCAGTCCGAAAGGGGGAAATCTGGACACGTTATTCACCGCATTGGGAAAAGTGCTTACGCCGTATGGCACCTATGGTGTGATGGGAAACCATGATTACAGTTATTGCTATGCGGAGGTGGCGGAGGCCATGAAAAAGAATAATGTGCACTTAATGGAGCATAAAAGCTATAAGTTACTGAAGGACGGGCAACACATTATCATCAGTGGTGTGCGCAATCCTTTTGACCTGAAAAAGAATGGTGATTCACCTTCACAACACTTTTCTGCCGATGATTTTATCCTCTTGCTGACGCATACTCCCGATTATGCTGAAGATACGGACGTATCTAACGCCAACTTGGTTTTGGCCGGACATACCCATGGCGGTCAAGTGAGTCTGTTTAAGAAGTTCTCTCCGGTAAAGCATTCCATTTATGGTAACCGTTTTCTGACCGGCCGGAAAGAAAATAGCGCCGGTGTTCCTATTATTATAACGAACGGACTGGGTACTTCGAGAGTGAATGTTCGTCTGTTTACCCCCAGTGAGGTGGTTGTGGTGGTACTTCATCGGGTAGAGAAAAAATAATATGAAAAAAGACAGATTCCGATGCAACGTTTTGAGGGGTGTTTGCGTCTAATAGATAAAGAACACAAGATAGAACGCGAAAGCAAACACAAAATAGAACGCGAAAAACGAACACAAGTAAAACACGAAGTACAAACATTAAAAATAAAACAGTATGAAAACTACAGGATTTTTTAAAGTAATGATGGTTATTGTATTTGCCATGGCAAGTGTATTGACAATGAATGCGGCGGAATCTGAGAAGATTACTAATGTGGAGATGGACAATGGTCGAATAAGTGCGAAGGTGGTGTATCAGCAGGAAGGCAACTATCTGACTCCTGATTTCCGCTTTGAGTATGCTTATAATGACAAGAATCAGATTATCGAAAAGAAGGCCTTGAAATGGGATGGCTCGAAATGGATGAATTATTATTGCATCACCGTGACGTATACGGATGCCGAAGCGCATATCCAATATTCCATGTGGGATAAAAAGTCCCAGCACTTTCAACCGACAGAGAAGTATGTTTACGGACTTGAGGAAGCCGGCAAGTTCCTTGCATAGTGTCTTTTAGAATGACTTATAGTATTTGAAATTAGTTATTATACCGAGAATTGTGTGTTTCCCCGTAAGGTATTACAGTGTAATATCCTTGCGGGGTTTTTCCGTTTAAGCGGCTAAACGGACTGTTTAACCACTGAATTGTCCGGTTCAAGGCGGCTCATCTGGAGGAAATGGGAGAATCGATTACATTTGTCTCCCAATAAAAAGTATAAAACATGTTCAACGCTATCCTTCGATTCTCAGTAAAAAAGAAACTCTTTGTGGGGCTGACCACTTTGTTTCTTCTGATTGGTGGAATTTATTCCATGTTGACGCTTCCCATAGATGCAGTGCCCGATATTACCAATAATCAGGTGCAGATAGTGACGGTGTCGCCCACTTTGGCACCTCAGGAAGTGGAGCAACTCATCACGATGCCCGTGGAAATTGCCATGAGTAACATTATGAATGTGACGGAAATCCGTTCTGTATCGCGTTTCGGACTTTCTGTGGTTACGGTCGTCTTTAAAGAAAATGTGCCTACACTGGATGCCCGGCAGTTGGTCAATGAACAGATACAGACTGTGTCGGGAGAGATTCCATCCGAACTGGGTGCACCCGAGCTGATGCCCATTACTACGGGGCTTGGCGAAATTTATCAGTATGTGCTGAAAGTGGCTCCGGGATATGAAGACAAGTATGATGCGATGGAGCTTCGCACCATTCAGGATTGGATTGTGAAGCGGCAATTGTCCGGCATTCCGGGCATTGTGGAAATCAATAGTTTCGGCGGCTATCTGAAACAATATGAGGTAGCGGTAGACCCGGATGTCCTTTTCTCTTTGAATATCACAATCGGAGAGGTTTTTGAAGCTCTGAACAAGAATAATCAGAACACCGGAGGCAGCTATATAGAAAAGGTGAACCGTGCTTATTATATTCGTTCCGAGGGTATGATAAACCGTATTAAGGATATTGAACAGGTAGTCGTAGCCAACCGTAACGGGATTCCCATTCATATAAGTGATATCGGAGCAGTGCGGTTTGGCGCGCCCAAGCGCTTCGGTGCCATGACGATGGACGGTGAAGGAGAGTGTGTGGGCGGCATTGCCATGATGCTTAAAGGGGCCAATGCCAATGTAGTGACCGGAGAGTTGGAGAAAAGGGTGGAGAAAATACAGAAGATATTGCCGGAAGGTGTCAGTATTGAACCTTATTTGAACCGTTCGGCTTTGGTCAATCGAAATATCTCGACTGTCATACATAATCTGATAGAGGGGGCTATTATCGTATTTATCGTACTGATTATATTCTTGGGCAATGTGCGCGCGGGGCTTATTGTCGCTTCTGTCATTCCGTTGGCCATGCTGTTTGCCTTTATTATGATGCGGCTGTTCAATGTCTCTGCTAACCTGATGAGTCTGGGAGCGATAGACTTTGGTATTGTTGTCGACGGCTCCATTGTGATACTCGAAGGTATCTTGGCCCATCTATACGGACGGAAGTTCCGTGGGCGTATCTTGTCCGCCGAAGAAATGGATGCAGAGGTGGAGAGGGGGGCCTCGGGTGTAGTGCGTTCGGCTACTTTTGCCGTGTTTATCATCCTTATCGTATTCTTCCCTTTATTGACGCTGACCGGTATCGAGGGTAAATATTTCACTCCGATGGCTAAGACATTGGTATTCTGTATTATCGGTGCATTGTTGCTGTCGCTTACTTATGTGCCTATGATGGCTTCTTTGTTTCTGAAACATCATATTGTAACGAAACCGACTTTTGCCGACCGTTTCTTTGAGAGGCTGAATAAGCTCTATTCCCGGGCTTTGCATGTTTGTCTGAAGTTTAAATGGGGGACGGTGGCGGCTGCTTTTGCAGCATTGGCTTTTTCATTGTTCCTGTTTACCCGGTTGGGGGCGGAATTCATTCCTACTTTGGATGAAGGGGATTTTGCGATGCAGATGACCTTGCCGGCTGGCAGCTCGTTGAGCGAAAGTATTGCCGTATCCGATGAGGCAGAGAAAGTTTTGAAGGAAAAGTTTCCCGAAATAAAACATGTGGTGGCAAAGATTGGTACGGCCGAAGTGCCTACCGACCCGATGGCGGTTGAAGATGCCGATGTGATGATTATCATGAAGCCGTTCAAGGAATGGACAAGTGCTTCGAGCCGTGCCGAGATGGTGGAAAAGATGAAGGAGGCGTTGGAACCTTTGTCAGAACGGGCCGAATTTAATTTCTCACAACCCATCCAACTTCGTTTCAATGAATTGATGACGGGGGCGAAGGCTGATATTGCAGTGAAACTGTATGGCGAGGATACACATGAACTTTATGAGAAGGCCAAGGAAGCGGCGAAGTATGTGGAACAAGTGCCCGGAGCGTCTGATGTCATTGTGGAGCAAACAATGGGACTTCCGCAGTTGGTTGTGAAGTATAATCGCGGAAAGATAGCTCGTTACGGCATCAATATAGAAGAACTGAATACCATTATCCGTACGGCGTATGCCGGAGAAGCGAGTGGGGTGGTATTTGAAAATGAGAGGCGTTTTGACTTGGTTGTCCGGCTGGATCAGGAGAAGGTGGCTGATTTGAACTTGGATAAACTGTTTGTGCGTTCGGGTGAGGGCATCCAGATACCGGTCAGTGAAGTGGCTACCATCGATTTGGTAAACGGGCCGTTACAGATAAACAGGGATGCGACCAAACGACGTATTGTCATCGGGGTCAATGTGCGCGGTGCTGATATCCAGCAGGTGGTGCAGGAGATACAAAAGACGTTGGACCGGAATATCAAGTTGAAGCCGGGATATTATTTTGATTATGGCGGACAGTTTGAGAACTTGCAGAATGCTATTAACACCCTGTTAATAGTGGTTCCGGTGGCATTAATGCTTATCCTGCTGCTTTTGTTCTTTGCTTTCAAGAGTGTAACTTATACGCTGGTGGTCTTTTCTACGGTTCCTCTTTCGTTGATTGGCGGCATATTGGCCTTGTGGCTGCGCGGACTGCCTTTCAGCATTTCGGCAGGAGTGGGCTTTATTGCCTTGTTCGGTGTTGCCGTGCTGAATGGTATATTGATGATTAACCATTTTAATGATATACACAAACAGACCATGTATCCTTTATCTACCAACAGAGTCATTGCTCGGGGCACGCCTCATTTGCTGAGACCTGTTTTTCTGACGGGCTTGGTGGCTTCGTTGGGTTTTGTACCGATGGCGGTTGCTACTTCGGCCGGTGCGGAAGTACAGCGGCCGTTGGCGACGGTTGTCATTGGCGGGCTGATTGTTTCTACGGTATTGACGTTGCTTGTCATTCCGGTCTTTTATAAGATTGTAGGAAGTGCCGCCGCCTGGAAACGCGCTTGTGCCGGCAAGAAGTTTTTCTTTTTCCTGCTGTTACTGGCTCTGCTTCCCATTCCGATGAGAGCGCAGCAAGTGGTCACTTTGGAGCAAGCCATCGAATTGGCTAAGCAGAATCATCCCCGGTTGAAGACGGCTGCCGCGGCTGTCCGTCAGGCCAAGGCAGGGAGGGGCGAAGTGCTGGAACTGGCTCCTACCGAGTTCAGTTATTCTTGGGGACAACTGAATGGAGAGATTAAAAAAGACAAGCAGTGGGAGGTAAGTCAGAATCTGGGTTCATTGCTGACACCCTTTTATAAGAATGTATTAGTCAACCGACAAATAGCGACAGGCACTTTTTATCGCCGGATTGTAGAGAAGGAAGTAGTGGCTGAAGTGAAGCGTGCGTGGGCCTATTATCTTTATGCCTATAATCTTCGTTCCTTGTACAATGACCAGAATAAATGGGCTGAACAGTTGCAGCGCATCGGCGAGTTGCGTTATCAACAGGGCGAAATTACGTTGCTGGAAAAGAATATGGCCACCACGATGGCTGCCGATTTAAAGAACCGGCTTTTTCAGTCTCAGGAAGAAGAAAAGTTGGCTTTGGCACGTTTGAATTGGGCATGTTATGCCGATTCGTCCATTGTGCCGGCAGATACCGCTTTGGTACAATTCCCGGCAGATATTGAGGCTCCGACTTACTCGGAGGCGCATTTGAGATATTTTCAGAGTCAGGCAGGTGAAGCGAAAGCACAACTCAATATAGAGCGCAGCCGTTTCTTCCCCGAATTTTCTTTGGGATATGTGCGTCAGGATATCTTGCCTTTGAAGGGGTTGAACTCATGGATGGTCGGTGTGTCGTTTCCCATTTATTTTTTACCTCATCACAGCAAGGTGAAGCAGGCAAAGGCGGCTGCTTTCATTGCCCGGACGGAGGCGGAGGCAAATACGCGTAACCTATATAATAAGGTATCTGAGGCGATAGCTAACCTGCGCCGCCAGTCCGAGAGTCTCCGTTATTATACTTCTTCTGCTTTAAAGGAGGCGGATGAACTGATGAAAGTGGCAAGCTTGCAGCTCCGCCACAGCGAAACGGATATCACGGAATTTATTCAGGCCGTCAATGTGGCGCGGGACATTCGTCGCGGATATATTGAAACGGTCTATCAATATAATATAGCAGCTTTGGAATACGAACTATTTAAATAAGAGATAACAATGAAAAAGATAACATTTCCCATCATGCTGGTTTTGCTGGCGGCATGTAGTTCAAACAATGAATCCCGGCAAGTGGAAGAAACGCTTACCGCGGTGGTAACTGCCGATGAAGTGGTGCCCGACACTGTGCAGGTGGATGCGGTCACTTCTGCCACTTCCAAGCCCAATCAAGTCTCCTTCAACGGCACGATGGTTATTCCTCCGCAACGCATGGCCACGGTTTCGCTTACAATGGGCGGAGTAGTGAAAAGCACTTCTTTATTGCCGGGTGAGTCGGTGGGTAAGGGGACACTTCTCGCCACTTTGGAGAACCCGGAATTCATAGCCTTACAGCAAGCTTATTTGGACTGTCATGCCCAGACTGAGTATCTGGAAGCCGAATACCGCCGTCAGAAAGCTCTTTCGGCCGAACAAGCGGCTTCTCAAAAGAAGTTTCAACAGAGTAAGGCCGATTATTTGTCTATGAAGAGCCGGATGGAAGCTGCTGCGGCCCAGTTGGAATTATTGGGTGTGAGCCCCTCAACGTTGTTGGATGGCGGTATCCGTCCCTATCTGCAAGTCAAGGCTCCCATTGCCGGCTATGTGGCAGATGTGGAAATGAATGTGGGCAAGTATATGAATGCCGGTGATGCTCTGTGCGAGATAGTCGATAAGAGCCATACGCTGTTGAGGCTGACTACTTATGAGAAAGATTTGGCGGATATGAAAATCGGAAGTCCCATCCAGTTCCGTGTCAACGGCATGGGAAAGACAGTCTTTAAAGCCACTTTGATTTCTATCGGTCAGAAAGTGGACGAGGATACGCGTTCGGTGGAAGTCTATGCGCGGGTAGATACGGTGAACAGTCAGTTCCGGCCGGGTATGTATGTGACGGCAAGGATTATGAAATGAATGAATTAACTTGTATCTTTGCAGTATAAAGGCAGAAAGAATGAAGAATCGCTATACATTATTTATAATTGTGGTGTCCATCTCCGTGGCAGTCCTTATCCACTTCCCGGAGTTGGTTTCCCTTCTTGATATTCTTGAAGGGGCAACGCTGTTCCCGGAAATGGAACCCATTGATGTGGCGAGTGAAGTGTGTTTCACTTTCATCTCCCTCATTATTCTGTTTGAAGTAAATACATTGCTTTTCCACTTTAACCAGCCGGCGATAAAGATTACATGGCAGAAAATGCTTTTTTCGCTTGTACTTACTTGGATACTGAGCAGTCTGTTGGGCAAATGCTTTGTCTTTCTGCATCACACGTTCGATATTCCTGCCATCGATGCCATGGTGCATCACTATCTTCATCCGTTGCGCGATTTCATGATGACCTGTACAGTGTCGGGCAGTTGCTATATTGCTTATCTCATTCGCCGCCAACAAGAGGTAGTGGTCGAGAACCAACAGTTGCAGGCAGAGAATATCCTCAATCAATACGAAGTTCTGAAGAACCAGTTGAATCCGCACATGCTCTTCAACTCACTCAACACGCTTCGTTCGCTGGTGCGTGAGAATCAGGACAAAGCACAGGAATATATCCAGGAACTTTCCCGTGTCCTGCGTTATACACTGCAGGGCAATGAATCGAAGAGTGTAAGTCTGAGAGATGAAATGGAGTTTGTTTCCGCTTATATCTTCTTGTTGAAAATGCGTTTTGAAGACAATCTTTCTTTCGATATCCGTATCGACAGACAATATGATAATCACCGGCTCCCTCCCATGGCGGTGCAAATGCTGATAGAAAATGCCGTGAAGCATAACGAGATAAGCGACCGTCGTCCTTTGGCCATTCATGTATATACCGAAGGAGAGGAATTAGTCGTTACCAATCCGGTGCAGCCCAAACTGACCGCCACTGCCGGAACAGGTGTCGGGCTGGCTAATCTGGCAAAACGCTATCATCTGCTTTATAAATGCGAAATACAAATCACGGAGAATGAATATTTCACAGTGCGTATTCCCTTAATTCCGAATGCTTTATGAGAGCTATCATTATCGAAGACGAAAAAGCGGCAGTCCGAAACCTGAAAGCACTGCTGCAGGAGGTGAATCCCGGGATAGAGGTGGAGACTTCGCTCGACAGTATTGCATCGTCATTGGACTGGTTTCATACTCACCCCATGCCCGACTTACTGTTTATGGACATCCATTTGGCCGATGGTTCGGCTTTCGAGATATTCGACCGTATCGAGATTACTTGTCCCATCATCTTTACCACAGCGTATGACGAATATGCGCTACGTGCTTTTAAAGTAAACAGTGTGGATTACTTGTTGAAACCTATCGGTAAAAACGATGTGGAGCAAGCTCTCCATAAGTTGGAACATCTGCATACCCCCGAACATGGAAGTGCAACCGGAGAGAGTTCCTTGTTGCAGTTAATCCGTTCGTTGAAAAGACAGGAAAGTTATAAAACCCATTTCCTTGTTCCGATAAAGGGTGATAAACTGCTGCCCATATCCATTGATATGATTCTGCTTTTCTATATTCAGGACTGTAAGGTGAAAGTGGTGTTGGCGGATGGCAAGGAGTACAATTTTCCCCAAACGCTGGATGAAGTGGCGGAGTGTGTCAATCCTTCTTTATTTTTTCGGGTGAACCGTCAGTTTCTTGTTTCGCGTGAGGCAATAAAGGATATTGATTTATGGTTTAACAATCGTCTGTCTCTCAATCTGCGTTGCAACGTTTCGGAAGAGAGGGTGTTGGTAAGCAAAGCCAGAGTGCAAGAATTCAAGGATTGGTTTTCGAGCATTTAGGTCATCCGAAGAATAGGTGGGGAGGGTAACCCCAAACAATGCCCATTGTTTGCGAAAGTTGTTACTACAGTTTGAAGAAACTGTCACTACTGTTTTAGAAAGTTCTCTTGAGGTTTTTGATGGTTCGTAATCCGTTCATTGACCGCCGGATGCAGGAAATACCTTACATCTTTCCCTTCCGCCAAAGCCCGGCGGATAAAAGTAGAACTTATTTCCAATAAAGGAGTATCGACCAGCTGTACCGAGGGAGGAAGCAGGGAGGAATCAATCGTGTATCCGGGGCGCGGATAAATCATAATCCGATGGCGTTGTACTATTTCGTCGGAGTGATACCAACGCGGAAAGATAGCCCAATTGTCAGCCCCGATAATAAGCGTAAACTCACGCTCGGGATGGGCGGACTGTAAAGCATCGAGCGTATGTATCATATAAGAAGGGCGGGGAAGATGGAACTCAAAATCAGAAGCGCGGAATTTGGGATAATCTGCGATGGCAAGTTGCACTAACTCCAACCGCAGACTGTCATCCCATAAATCCGTTTGTTCCTTTAAAGGATTGTGTGGAGAAACCAGAAACCATATTTCGTCCAGTTCACCATATTCACAAAGGTAATTGGCCAAAGCTAAATGCCCGATGTGAATAGGATTGAATGAACCGCCGAATATTCCTGTTCTTATTTTGTTCTCTTTTGCCATACTTTAAAGTTCCAAATCTGTATGATGGCAACGATAACCATAATGCCGGCAATGATATATTTCTGCATGGAGATGGCCATTACAGCCACCGCCAAGGCGGTCAGCCCGATAATGACACAGAGTATCATCATCCGTAGGGCTAATCTTTTGGGGTCTTTGATTATCATCTGTTTATTTTGCAATAAAGTCTTGAATTACTTTCAAGGTCTCCGCTTTGGCTTTCTCCAACTCGTCGTTTACGATTACCACATCAAACTTGTCGGCAAAGCTCAATTCAAACTCTGCTTTGGCAATGCGGCTTTCAATCACTTCCGGTGCGTCTGTCCCCCGGCCTACCAGTCTGTTGCGAAGTTCTTCTATGCCGGGAGGTTGGATGAAAAGTGATAAAGCCTGTTCACCGTAAAACTTTTTAATGTTGCAACCGCCTACTACATCTACATCGAAAACCACATTTTGTCCGGCTTCCAACTGTTTCTCCACCTGCGCTTTCAGTGTGCCGTAAAAACGGTTCTCGTACACTTCTTCGTATTCCAGAAACTCATTGTTGGCAATGCGCTGCTTGAACTCTTCGGGGGTGAGGAAAAAGTACTCCACTCCGTGCTGCTCTGTGCCGCGGGGCGGACGGCTGGTGGCAGAGATAGAAAATGCCAGATTCAGGTCCTGTGTCAGCAAATAATTGATAATCGTCGATTTGCCGGAACCGGAAGGGGCTGAAAATATAATAAGCTTACCTTTTCTCATTTACATAACGTTTAATACTTGTTCTTTGATTTGTTCCAACTCGTCCTTCATCTGCACTACGATGTTCTGCATCTCTGCATGGTTGGACTTGCTGCCGGTGGTATTTATTTCACGTCCCATTTCTTGGGCGATGAAACCGAGCTTTTTGCCTTGTCCGTGGCCGCCTGCCATTGTCTCGCGGAAATAATTCAGGTGGTTGGACAGACGCTGTTTCTCTTCGTTGATATCAAGTTTCTCAATATAGTAAATCAACTCTTGTTCCAGGCGGTTCTTGTCATAGTCCACGTTGATGGTCTTTTCGAGTGCATCCGTAATGCGCTCACGGATTTTTGTCACACGCTCCGTCTCATACGGCTCGATAGACTTCAACAAACGTTCGATGTTGTCGATTTTCTCATTGAATTTCTTTTCGAGTGCCGCACCTTCCTGCTTGCGGAAATCTACCAGATGAGCGATAGCTTCTTCCACCACCTTGCGCACCGCTTCCCATTCTTCTTCAGACAGTTCCTGTGCATCGTCTTTGCTCATGATGTCCGGCATACGGAGCAAGGTAGACATGTAATCTGTCGGCGGGTATGTGTATCCGAGTGCTTCGGCTAAGGTTCTCATCTGTTTGTCATAGCTCTGTGCCAGTCCGATATTGATTTGTGCAGCTGTATCGGACACCTCTTTCTCTATCCATAAACTGAAATCCACCTTTCCCCGTTCCAGTGATTTGGAAATCATGTTGCGAATTTCTATTTCCTTTTCGCGGTACAGTGGTGCAATGCGTGTTGATAAATCCATAGCCTTGCTATTCAGTGATTTAATCTCTACGTTAATTTTTTTATCTCCGAATGCGACGGTTGCTTTGCCGTATCCGGTCATTGATTGTATCATAACTAATGTGTTTTTTTGCAAAAGTAGTGTTTTTATGGAAATGAAGTATAAATAAAAGTGTATATTTGCACATTATATTATATAAGTATAGCATTATGTCGTGTATTTTGCATATTGAAACATCAACAGAGGCCTGCTCTGTTGCCGTTAGCGAAGATGGGCTGGCGGTGTTCTCCAAAGAGGACTTGAAGGGACCTTCACATGCTGTTCAGTTGGGCGTGTTTGTAGATGAGGCGTTATCGTTTGTGGACAGCCGCGGTCTGCCGTTGGATGCAGTAGCCGTCAGTTGCGGTCCCGGTTCATACACCGGTCTGCGCATCGGCGTCTCTATGGCGAAGGGTGTTTGTTACGGACGTAATCTGCCACTCATAGGGCTTCATACGTTGGAGGTGTTGTGTGTACCGGTCTTGTTGTATCATGACTTGCCCGAAGACGCATTGCTTTGTCCGATGATAGACGCACGCCGCATGGAAGTGTATGCCGCCGTTTATGACCGTGCACTGGAAGTGAAGCGTGAAATAGCGGCCGACATAGTAGATGAGAATTCCTATCTGGAGTTCCTGGATGAACATCCTGTTTATTTCTTCGGCAACGGAGCCGCCAAGTGCCGTGAGAAGATTACACACCCCAATGCACACTTTATCGATGAAATCTACCCATTGGCAAAATGGATGTTCCCATTGGCTGAGAAAGCGATTGCGAAACAGGACTTCGAGGATGTGGCATACTTTGAACCTTTCTATTTGAAAGAGTTTGTTGCTTCTAAACCCAAGAAGCTTTTATAATTTATAAATCAAAATCATATATTTATATACATGGAGTATAATACCCAACAACGAAGATTACCCCTTCCCGAATATGGAAGAAGTGTGCAGAACATGGTAGACCATGCTCTTACCATCGAAAATAAAGCTGAACGCCAGCGTTGCGCCAATACAATTATTAATATCATGGGCGGTATGTTTCCGCATCTGCGCGATGTGCCCGACTTTAAACATAAGCTGTGGGACCATTTGGCTATCATGTCCGATTTCAAGCTGGACATTGATTATCCTTACGAAATAGTGAAGAAAGAAAGCCTTGAAGTGAAACCGGAGGTATTGGCTTATCCGCAGAAACGCATCCGTTACCGCCATTATGGACACATATTGGAGAATATGGTGAAAAAAGCGGTGGAGTATCCCGAAGGGGAAGATAGAAAGCATCTGATTTCATTGATTGCCAATCAAATGAAAAAGTGCTTTGTCAACTGGAATAAAGACAGTGTGGAAGACCAGAAGATACTGGACGACCTCCGTGAATATTCCCAGGGAGCTATCAACCTGTCTCCCGAAGACTTGCAACTGTGCGGACAACGCACGTATGTTCAGCGCAGGCCACAGCAAAACAACGGACAGCGCAGAATGCAACAGAATAATAATCAGAGAAGAAAATATTAATTCTTAAAACTTCGATATCATGGCTTCGTTTGTAATAGAAGGTGGACATAAGCTACACGGCGAAATTCATCCGCAAGGCGCTAAGAATGAGGTTCTGCAAATTCTTTGTGCCACATTATTGACTTCTGAAGAAGTTACAGTGAATAACATTCCCGACATTCTGGACGTGAATAACTTGATTCAGTTATTGCGTGAAATGGGGGTCAAGGTATCGAAAACAGGGATTGATTCTTATACTTTCAAGGCCGACTCGGTGGATTTGAACTATCTGGAGAGTGATGACTTTCTGAAAAAGTGCTCCAGCTTGCGTGGATCGGTCATGCTGGTTGGCCCGTTAGTGGCGCGTTTCGGCAAAGCACTGATATCAAAACCCGGAGGGGATAAGATAGGCCGCCGCCGTCTGGATACTCACTTTATCGGCATTCAGAAGTTGGGGGCCTGCTTTGATTATGACGACGAACGCAGCATTTTTACTATCGGAGCTAAAGAACTGAAAGGGGCGTCTATGCTGCTGGATGAGGCTTCGGTGACCGGTACTGCCAATATTGTGATGGCAGCGGTTCTGGCAAAAGGCAAGACTACCATCTATAATGCCGCTTGTGAACCTTATGTGCAACAACTTTGCCGTATGCTGAACTGCATGGGGGCAAAGATAACGGGCATCGCTTCTAATTTGCTCACCATCGAGGGAGTGGAATCATTGCATGGATGCAGTCATACGGTGTTGCCTGATATGATTGAAGTAGGCAGTTTTATTGGTATGGCGGCCATGACCGGCAGTGAACTTACCATAAAGAATGTATCTCATGAAAACCTGGGTATCATTCCCGAGAGTTTCCGCCGTTTGGGTATTAGGGTAGAGCAGCGTGGGGATGATTTGTTTATTCCCGAACAGGAGCACTATCAGATAGAGTCGTTTATCGACGGTTCCATCATGACGATTGCCGATGCTACTTGGCCCGGACTGACACCCGACTTGCTGAGTGTGATGCTGGTAGTGGCTACGCAGGCAAAAGGCAGTGTGCTGATTCACCAGAAGATGTTCGAAAGCCGATTGTTCTTTGTAGATAAACTGATAGATATGGGGGCTCAGATTATATTGTGTGACCCTCACCGTGCAGTGGTTATCGGCCATGACCGTGGTTTTCAGTTGCGCGGCGGAAACATGACTTCGCCTGATATACGTGCGGGTATCGCTTTGTTGATTGCGGCAATGAGTGCCGACGGTATCAGCCGCATTCACAATATAGAACAGATAGACCGGGGATATCAGAATATAGAACAGCGATTGAATGCCTTGGGAGCGCGAATCACAAGAATTTAAAGTTATGATTAAGAAAAACGAAGTTTTTAAGATAGGGCTTTTTAATAAACCTCACGGAGTAAAGGGAGAACTTTCTTTTACCTTAACGGACGATATATTCGACCGTGTGGATTGTGAATATCTGGTATGCCTGCTTGATGGCATTTTCGTTCCGTTCTTTATCGAAGAATACCGTTTCCGCTCCGACACTACCGCTTTGGTGAAACTGGAGGGAGTGGATACATCCGAAAAGGCCCGTATGTTTACGAATGTGGAAGTTTATTTTCCCAAGAAATATGTGGAGGAGGACGATGAGACGGACGATATCCCCACTTGGAACTTCTTTATCGGATTTAAGGTGAAGGATGTCCGTCATGGCGATTTGGGTGAGATTGTGGCGGTGGATGACAGTACAATGAATGTGCTTTTTGCGATAGAAAAGGATGGAGAGGAAATTCTGCTTCCTGCCCACGAAGAATTTATTCGCAAACTGGATAAGAAGAAAAGACTCCTGACGGTGGATGTACCCGACGGACTTCTATAATATATATTAAGGTACGCGCGCGTAATAATGAAGAAAAAGAGAAGAAAAGCATTTTGGCATAATATTAAGTTTAAGTATAAACTGACTATTACCAATGAAAATACGCTGGAGGAAGTGGTGGGTATCCACGTTTCCAAGCTGAATGGTTTGTCATGGTTGCTTTCTGCCGTGACGGTTATCTTTCTGGTTGCCGCCATTATTATTGCCTTTACCCCGCTGCGCAACTACCTGCCCGGATATATGAACAGTGAGGTGCGAGCCCAGATAGTAAGCAATGCCTTGCGCGCCGATTCTTTACAGAAGATGCTGGAACGGCAGCAGTTGTATATCATGAATATTCAGGATATCTTTAGCGGAAAGGTACAGGTGGACACGGTGCAATCCATTGATTCGCTGACAGCTATCCGTTCGGACTCATTGATGGAACGTACCCGCCAGGAAGAGGAGTTCCGCAAGCAATATGAAGAATCGGAACGTTATAACCTGACGGCTGTCAATAATAACCCCACAGCTTCGGGCTTGATATTCTATCGTCCTACACGCGGTATGATGTCTTCCAACTTTGACCCCGATAACAAACATTATGGAGTAGACATAGCGGCCAATCCCGATGAAAGTGTGCTTGCCACATTAGACGGAACGGTGATTCTCTCGACCTATACGGCAGAGACGGGTTATGTGATACAAATACAGCACGGACAGGATTTTGTATCCGTGTATAAACATTGCGGTTCGTTACTGAAGAAAGAGGGGGATACGGTGAAAGGGGGCGAAGCCATTGCTTTGGTAGGCAATACAGGTGAAAAAACAACCGGCCCGCATCTTCATTTCGAATTGTGGAACAAAGGGCGTGCCGTCGACCCTTCGAAATACATTGTATTTTAACAGATTATGAAAAAACAAATAGCTATATTAGGCTCAACGGGCTCTATCGGTACGCAGGCTTTGCAAGTGATAGAGGAACATCCCGATTTATACGAAGCTTATGCTTTGACAGCCAATAACCGGGTAGACTTGCTCGTCGAACAGGCCCGTAAGTTTCTGCCGGAAGCAGTAGTGATAGCCAATGAGGAAAAATATACCCAACTGAAAGAGGCATTAAGCGATTTGCCTATCAAGGTATATGCCGGTGCAGATGCGCTTTGCCAGATAGTAGAGTCGCAACCTATTGACATCGTTCTGGCTTCGATGGTGGGGTATGCGGGTTTGCGGCCTACCATGAACGCCATAAAGTCGGGGAAGACCATCGCTTTGGCCAATAAGGAAACTTTGGTTGTGGCCGGTGAACTGATTAATGCATTGGCCAATCAATACAGGACACCGATTCTTCCTGTCGATTCAGAGCATTCGGCCATTTTCCAATGTCTGGAAATGAATACTCCGGTGGAGAAGGTGATATTGACCGCTTCCGGAGGACCGTTCCGCACTTATACGATGGAGCAGTTACAACAAGTGACTAAAGTGCAGGCCCTGAAGCACCCCAACTGGGAAATGGGGGCGAAAATAACCATTGACTCTGCTTCGATGATGAACAAAGGTTTCGAAGTGATTGAAGCGAAATGGCTCTTTGGAGTCCGCCCGGAACAAATAGAAGTAGTGGTTCATCCACAGTCGGTTATCCACTCTATGGTACAGTTTGAAGATGGCGCAGTGAAAGCCCAACTGGGTATGCCTGATATGCGCCTGCCCATTCAGTATGCTTTTTCATATCCGGAGCGTGTGAAGTCGTCTTTTGAACGTCTGGACTTTGCCAAAGTTACCGACTTGACATTTGAACAGCCCGATACCAAACGCTTCCGCAATTTGGCCTTGGCGTATGAGGCTCTGCATCAGGCAGGAAATATGCCCTGTATCGTTAATGCGGCAAATGAAGTGGTGGTGGCTGCATTCCTGAAAGATAATATTTCTTTCTTGGGCATGAGTGATGTTATCGAGAAGACAATGGGAAGAGTGGCTTATATCAAGGAACCTTCTTATGAGGACTATGTGGCAACCGATGCAGAGGCACGCCGCATAGCCGAAGAACTGATTATAAATAGTAAATAATAAAACAATAAATAAAATTAGATGGAAACATTTTTAATTCGTGCTCTCCAACTGGTAATGAGTTTGTCGTTACTGGTCATTATCCACGAGGGGGGACATTTCCTTTTTTCGCGCCTTTTTAAAGTAAGAGTAGAGAAGTTCTACATATTCTTTGACCCGTGGTTCTCTTTGTTTAAGTTTAAACCCAAGAACAGTGATACCGAATATGGTATCGGATGGGTACCTTTGGGCGGTTATGTGAAAATTTCAGGTATGATAGACGAGTCTATGGATACCGAACAGATGAAGCAACCGGCACAACCATGGGAATTCCGTTCCAAACCGGCATGGCAGCGTTTGCTTATTATGATTGGCGGGGTGCTGATGAACTTCCTCTTGGCTATCTTCATTTATTCTATGATTCTGTTCCATTGGGGAGACTCTTATATCTCATTACAGGATATGACTTATGGTATGAAGTTTAACGAACGCGCTCAGGAAATCGGCTTCCGCGATGGTGATATCTTGCTGCGTGCCGACGAACAGCCATTGGAACGCTTCGGTATGGATATGTTGCGTGGTGTGGCCGAAGCGCGTACGGTGACTGTGCTTCGTGACGGGCAGGAAAAAGAAATCTATATGCCCGAAATCAGCCTTTTGGATATTGCTAAAGAAGAACCGATGTTTCTTGATATATTGCGACCGAATGTGGTGGATTCTGTGATTGCCGGTGGTCCGTTGGCGATGGCTGGAGTGCAGAAAGGAGACACCATTTTAGCTGTTGATAATATGCCTGTCGGCAGCTGGAATGAATTTACAGAAAAATTGGAAGGCTTCCGTTCGGATGCCGAAACCAGCGGAGCGGAATATGCCGAGTTTTCCTTGGTTTATTCGCGCGGAGGGGTGCGTGATACTGTCGCAGTCCGTACGGATTCCTTGTTTATGGTAAGAGCGATTTCCACGCCGCTTGATTATAAGGTCACTACTCGTCAGTTTGATTTCTTTGAGTCCTTCCCGGCAGGAGTCAAATTGGGGGTGAATACGTTGAAAGGTTATGTGAACGACATGAAATATGTCTTCACCAAGGAAGGTGCGAAGAGTGTAGGTGGTTTCGGAACGATTGGAAGTATCTTTCCCACGGTATGGGATTGGCATCGTTTCTGGGAGATGACCGCTTTCTTGTCTATCATTCTGGCTTTTATGAACATCCTTCCTATTCCGGCTTTGGACGGCGGGCACGTTTTGTTCTTGCTTTATGAGATAGTGGCACGTCGTAAGCCGAGTGATAAGTTTATGGAATATGCACAGATGGTGGGTATGTTCTTGTTATTTGCATTGCTTATCTGGGCTAACTTCAATGACATCATGCGCTTCGTGTTTTAAACAGGGCGAAGACTTTCCTCATACATCCCCCGGTGGTTGGGTTTAACCTGACGGCCGGGGGATTATTTTTGTCCCGATAGAAGGGCCATGTAAGAGGGGTACCTCCGCATACGTTTCGAACTCCCTAGGTCGTTTCATTAGCCCGGCTAAGCCTTTTCGTCCTTTCGGTTATGCCTGTCTGTCCGTCGGATTACTACAGACTCCGTCAGTGGACTGTATAGTCCGTTGCAGTGGACCGTACAGTCTGCTACAGTGGACTGTACAGTCCATTGCTGTAGTCTGTAATAATCTTCCGTTCAAAAGACCTTAACCGACCCTATGACACGGCTTACCCTTCCCTTTGTTTTGGTCTGATTGTTAAGGGATTGTGGGGCAATCTGAAAATCCTGTGGGTGATAAGCGTGAACTATGAGTTACAATGCCGGTACCAGGTCAAGTGGTCGCCTGATATACTTCATTTATAATGCCTTGAAAGAATCTGTATTTTTACATTGTGATATTGGAATTTTCTCACAATATGGAGCCCACACACTTTTTGACTTGAGTCGGGACTAATGCATTTGCATAATCATTCAACGTCAAAATCAAAGCGTTCAGAGGAGTCAGGAATCTTCCATTCTTTATTTTTAGATTATGCAAACTATCTGCTTGGATTTGACATGCCCACAGGGGGCGGATTGACCCAAAAGGAGGAGGAGATGGAAGAGGGGATAAAATAAAAAAAGAGCGATAGTTCTTTATTTCGAACCCGCCCACGTCTTGAAGAACCCCCCTCATAAAATATGGGGTTCTTTTCATCTTTCTCGTCGTTGTCGTTGTTGTTATCCCTCTGCTCTTTTACTTAAAAAACAACTCTTTTAATACCTATAAAACTAAATTCCTGAAAACTTGCAATTCTTTCAAACCTTAAATTAATCTCTAATACCTTTTTTAGTATCCTTGTTTAAAACAATCTCTTTTTATTTACCTAAATCTAATACCTTTTCTAATCTTTACCTTATTACTTAATACCTTAAAAGAATTCATTATTAACTTAACTGGTAGTTTCACAACCACATTGCAAAGGTACGGCTTTTCTTGAAAATAGCAAGCATACGCATGCCGAAAAACATAAAACGGCCCATTTTCATGATATAAATCAAGAAAATGGGCCATTTAGGTTTCTTTTGTGTTATCGTACACAGATGATACGTTGGTTGCTGCTGCCCCTGAATTCTAAGTAAGGAGAGTATAAATCCTGCTCGAAACGCCCGTCTACCAATACATCGATAAAGTCTATTGCTGATTTTAACAAAGGTGAGGCTTCTATTTGTTCAATCGTGTAGCCTGTGTAGCACCAAATGTTTAATCCGGTAGCTTCTTTTATTTGTTGGGACAAAGCACGGAATTCTTTTGGAGAATAGAGGGGGTCGCCTCCCGAAAATGTAACGCCGTCCAACAATGGGTTGGCATTAATCTCGCAGATGATTGCTTCTATCTTTTCCTGGGTCAATGGGGTGCCGGCTTCTGGAGCCCATGATTCCGGGTTTTGGCATCCCGGACAGCGGTGCCGGCATCCGGCCAAATAAATGGAGTAGCGGATGCCTTCACCGTCGACTATGGTTTCGGGGTAAGTAAATAGCAAGTTCATATCAGGTTATCCGTGTTTCACGCGGTCACGTTCCTCTGCGCGTTTGGCTGAGTTCCAAGTGCTGAGGTCGCCCGTCAGGTATCCGGTAATGCGGCGCATACGCAGAATGTTTTCGCTTTGGCAAACCGGACATTTGTCATAAATCACTCCTTTGTAGCCGCAGGCATGACAAGTATCTACCGGATGGTTGATAGAGCCATAGCCGATGCCTTCGTCATGCATTACTTTTACTATCTTGGTAATGGCTTTGATATTTTTCTGTGCTTCACCGTCCAACTCTACATAGGTGATATGGCCGCCGCGTGTGATGGCATGGAACGGAGCTTCCCGCTTGATTTTATCTACAATGGTAATGGGCTCTTTTACGTCTACGTGGAAAGAGTTTACGTAATAATCATTGTCTGTTACGCCGGGGATATTACCGTATTTGCGTCTGTCCATGCGGGTGAAGCGTCCGGAAAGCCCTTCGGCCGGAGTTGCAAGAACAGAAAAGTTCAGTTGGTACTTTGCTTTATAGGCGTCAGCCACTTTGTTAATTTCCGATACAGCTTCGTATAGTGTATCCCATGCTTGTTGGCTGTGCCCGTGACTTTCACCGTAAAGAGCCATCATTGCATTGTGTCCGCCGATAAATCCAATGCCTAATGTACCTTGTCGCAATACATCGCCCACTTGGTCGTTGGGAGCGAGTTTTCCTCCTCCTTTCCACACATCGTTGCCCATCATAAATGGGAATTGACGTGCCAGGGCGGTGCGCTGGTATTGGTAACGACTGTAAAGTTGTTCGGCGATAAGCTCGGCCATTTGGTGAACGCTTTGTATAAACAGTTCTTTAGCCGTACGTTCGATGGCTTCTTTCTTTCCGGATTCTTCCATGCTTTCTGCTTTGATACGCGCTTCGATAGCCAATCGGGGCATGTTCATCGTTGTAAACGACAGGTTTCCGCGTCCCAAAGATGTTTTCTCTCCGGCTACATTTTCATATACGCGTGTGCGGCATCCCATGGTTGCGAGCTCATAGCGATAGCGTTTCGGGTCATTGGCATCCCATTTCTCATTCTGATTATAAGGGGCATCCAAAAACATGAAGTTCGGGAAGAGTGCTTTTGCCGTGGTGCGGCAAGCCTTTAGAAACAAGTCGAAGTTAGGTGCCTCGAATTGGATGTTGCCGGCTATGGCATCGTCGAAGTTGGCCATTGCCTTTTTGTAATCTTCTTCCGAATAAGAAACGCCATCCTTTATCTTAAAAATCTGGATGGGGAATACCGGCACTTCTCCCCGGCTGCCGAGGCCTTCAATTGTAGCTTTCAACAGTTCTTCTATTACCATACGCCCTTCTGCCGAAGTGTCTGTCCCATAATTGATAGAACTGAACACCACTTGATTTCCGCCACGGGAGTGCATCGTATTCAGGTTATGGATGAATCCCTCCATTGCCTGATGGGTGTCTTTGCGGGTCATGGCCAATGCTTTCTCTTCTATTTTTTTCAGTGCATCCTCATTGGGCTCTTTGCCTTCCACTTCGCGGTAAAAATCCGTCAGAGTCTGCAAATGTTTGAGATGAGTCTTGCGTACCCCTTTTGCCATAAAGAAATCGAAAGCCGGTATAGCCTGACCTCCGTGCTGTTCGTTTTGGTTAGTCTGGAATATGATGGTTGCCAATGTTGCGTAGCTCTGGATAGACTGGGGGGTGCGGATGCTGCCGTTCTTGGTGCGGAATCCGCGTTCGAACAAGTCTTCCAGGTCATATTGGATGCAAGTGGTGGTCTTGGTCGGATAATAATCCAGGTCATGAATATGTATATCACCTAATTGGTGCGCCTCGGCAAATTTCTTCGGCAGTAGATATTTATATGTATAGTCTTTGGTTACTTCCGATGCAAAGGTCATCATCTGCCCTGCCGGAGTATGGCTGGACATGTTGGCATTGCTGAGGTTGACATCGTTTTTGTCAATAGCCACAATACCGTCCATGATATGTTTCATTTGGGTTTTACGGTCACGCTCCGTATTTCTCCATTCGCGGTAAATAATATATTTCTTGGCCACTTCAGGGCGTACCTTCATCAGTTCCTTTTCCACTAGGTCTTGAATCTCTTCGACACTGATGGTAGGAGAGGTGAAATTGCTGATTACCTGCATAGTGATATCAGCAATAAGTTTCTCTTCATTGTCTATTCCGGTTGCATGGAATGCTTTGCCGATTGCATTTTTAATTTTACTGATAGAGAAGTCTTCCCGCTTCCCATCTCTTTTGATGATACAAATCTCAGCGTAATTCATTGTTTGAAAATTTAATTGTTTTGAATAAAAGAACTAGTTGTCCCATGAGGCAGGTTTTCTGACTTATCTCTCCCCTGAAACGCCTTCCCGCAATGCTTTGCAGTGGCATCTTGTTTCGGTTCTACGAGAATTACAGCAGCGGGTACTGTCGCCGATTTTCACAGCATTCCCTTTTCGGAGCGGTTAACTTCACCTTCATTGGACGACTGCAAAGATATAACATTTTGGAAAACTTCTCTCTTAAAAAACGAAAATAAGTTTCCCGAAATGGATAACTTCTTGATGATAGGGGCGTTATAGAATGTACCACAATGCTATCATGTGGCAGATGGTTCCACCTAATACAAAGAGATGGAAAACAGAATGCATATAGGGCAGTTTGTGGAAAGAATAAAATACAGCACCGGTGATGTATGAGATACCTTCGGCAATGAGCCAATATATAAATAAGGAAGGTACATGGTCACATAAAGGCTTGAAGGCAACAAAGATGCTGCATCCCATCGCTACATAACAGATTGTTTCCAGATAACTGTGTTCCTTCAGTCTGCAAAAGCAGAGCGTGGTTCCGACGAGTGCACACAGCCACACAAAACAGAATATTCCCCATCCCCAATGACCTGCTTCGCGCAAACTGACCAGCATGATAGGAGAATAACTGCCTGCAATGTGCAGATAGATGGCGGCGTGGTCGAATTTGCGCAATACTTCTCTGTGTCGGGTACCCGGCCGGCTGGAATGATACCAGGTGGAAGTGATATACGAGGCAAGCATGCCGAACAGATAGAGCCACATTCCTCTCACTGCCCACATGTCTCCACTTTGCAAGGCAGTATGCAGCAAATACCCTCCGCCCATGATACCTATCAATATACCAATGCCATGTGACACGGCATTCGCCCATTCTTCCCCTTTAGTGTAGTGTATTGCCAATTTATTTATAAGTTTTTAGGTGTCAGCTTCATCTGTTTTGCTTTTTCCAGCATGAATTCAAAAGCGGCATCGTGTTCGTTTGGAATCACGCCATCCAAAATAGCATCTTTGATGGCACTTTTCAGACTGCCGATTTCACGGCAAGGCTTCATGTCAAATATGCGCATGATTTCTTCTCCGTCTACCGGCGGTTGGAAATTACGTATGCGGTCTTTCTCTTCCAAGTCTTTTAGTTTCTGACGCACCAGCTTGAAGTTATCCAGAAACTTCTGTTTCCGTGCTTCATTTTTTGAGGTGATATCTGCTTCGCAGAGCATCATAAGGTCGTCAATGTCGTCTCCGGCTTCGAACAGCAGACGGCGTACGGCCGAGTCGGTCACCACATCATCGGCAATCACGATAGGACGCATGTGCAGGCTGACCAGTTTCTGTACATACTTCATCTTTTCGTTCATCGGCAATTTCATTTTGCGGAAAATATCGGGAATCATCTTTTCGCCGATGAAATTATGATTATGGAAAGTCCATCCGATGCGGGGTTCCCATCGCTTGGTCTTGGGCTTGCCGATGTCATGTAGCAGGGTAGCCCAGCGCAGCCATAAGTTGTCGGTATGTTTGGCTATATTATCCACCACCTCCAGCGTATGATAGAAATTGTCTTTGTGTGCACGGCCATTTCTTACTTCTACGCCTTGCAATGCCGAAAATTCGGGAAATATGAGTGGCAATAGTCCGCAACGGTCCAGCTCAATGAAGCCTTTAGACGGGATGGGGGCAAGCAGAATCTTGTTCAGTTCGTCGGCGATGCGTTCTTTCGAGATGATATTGATACGTTCCTTGTTGCGCGACAGCGCCTCAAATGTTTCGTCGTCAATATAAAAATTGAGTTGGGTGGCAAAACGGATACACCTCATCATGCGAAGCGGGTCATCGCTGAAAGTGATGTCCGGGTCGAGTGGTGTACGGATGGTACGTTCTTTCAAATCATCCATTCCGCCGAATGGGTCTACCAGTTCGCCGAAACGCTCTTTGTTGAGGCATACCGCCATTGCGTTGATGGTGAAGTCGCGTCGGTTTTGGTCATCTTCCAACGTGCCGTCTTCTACTATCGGCTTACGGCTGTCATGACTGTACGATTCTTTTCTGGCACCGACAAACTCCACTTCCGTATCTCTGAACTTCACCTGTGCCGTTCCGAAATTCTTGAAAACAGAGACATGTGCGCCACGTCCCAGTTTCTTGCCGAAAGCCTGGGCAATCTCTATACCACTGCCCACCACTACTACATCTATATCTTTAGAAGGGCGATTTAAAAATATATCTCGTACATAGCCGCCTACCACGTAGCATTCCAATCCCAATTCATCAGCTGTTTCGGAAATTAGAGCAAATATTTTGCTATTAAAATGTTCTTTCAATTCCATATTCATCTTAAAGAGCTGCAAAAATACGATTTTTTGTCCATGATAGGAGAAAGTAAAGCAATTAAATTGTATTTTTGTCCTCATATAAAACGTTTAAATACATGAAAAAGATAGGATTAGTGGCATTATTTGCCTTATTACTGGCGGCTTGTGATGATGGCGGCGAAAAGAAGGCTCAAGTGCATTTGCAAAATGCGGAAACGGCATTGAAGCAAGAGAACTTTAATGAAGCCAAGTTGCAGATAGATAGTATCCGCATTTTATATCCGAAAGCTTTTGAAGCTAGAAAGCAGGGAATCAAGTTGATGCAGCAAGTAGACTTGAAGGAACAGCAGAAGAGTCTGGTTTATCTGGACAGTATGATGCAGGTGAAGCAGGCTCAGTTGGATTCTGTCAAAGGTAACTTTGTATTGGAAAAAGATACGGCCTATCAGGAAGTAGGCAATTATTTCTATCCTACACAGACGGTAGAAAAGAATATCGGCCGTTCTTTCCTTCGCGGACAAGTGAATGAACAGGGTGAGATGTCTATTACCTCTATTTATTGTGCCGGTGGAAAGTTACATCATGCTGCTGTGAAAGTTAGTGTGGGCGATACTTTTGCCGAGACTCCTGTTTCTAAGGATAGTTATGAGACCACGGATTTGGGGCGTGCCATTGAAAAAGCTGATTATAAAATGGGGGATGACGGCGGTGTTATCGGGTTCATTGTTGCCAATAAAGACAAGAATATCCAACTTCAGTTTATTGGTGACAAGACTTATAAAACAGCCATGCAACCTAATGACCGTAAAGCGATTGCCGAGTTGACCGGTTTGGCGCGTATCTTGTCGGGTATGGAACAGATACGGAAAGATAAAAAAGAAGCCATGCTGAAAATAGAGTTTGTCACCCGCAAAATGCAGGAAGACAAACCGGAAGAAAATAAATAGGCAGTTCAAGTATTTTGCTGCAGCGATAAACACATGAGGTTTCCGATGCAGCAAAATGCTTTGTCGCACTATCCCTTTTATAATCTTTTCAGAGCCAGCTTAATCACTTTCTCGACTGGGGCGCTTGGTTCTTCCTTCAATATAGCTGCCACTACCTTTTGTGAAGCAGCCTGTGCAAATCCCAGCATAGTCAGCGCAGCCACGGCCTCGTCATGAATTTCGGAATTGGCAGCACTCGCAAACATTTCACTGTTGACTGTTTCCATGCCGGAGGAGGCTATCTTGTCTTTTAAATCGACAATGATGCGTTGGGCCGTTTTCAGTCCGATACCCTTGACTGTCTTCAGCAGCTTGTCGTTTCCTGAACTGATTACCCCGCATAACTCGGAAGGAGAAAGAGCCGACAAAATCATTCTTGCCGTATTTCCTCCAATTCCCGATACCGAGATTAGCAATAAAAACAATTCCCTTTCCTGTTTGGTAGAGAATCCGTAAAGCACGTATGCGTCTTCACGGATAGCTTCATAAATATATAGTTTGGTACGTGTCTGGTTTTGAATGGCCGAGTAAGTGTTCAGCGAGATATTGATTCCATAGCCCACCCCGTTACAATCTATCACAGCCATTGCCGGAGTAACCTCTGCAATGTCTCCTTTAATATATTCTATCATGATTTTTTTGTTTGTAGTTTACAGTTCTTTGCAAAAATAGGATATCTATCTTTTAAATTATAAGTTAGGCAAGAATATTTTTAAATTATTAGGTTTGGAAGAACAAAAGAGTGAGGCAAAATGTTTATTTTTGCACCTAAATAAAAGATAATAGTAAACTAAAACCAATAAAAGATGAATAAAATTAGAGCAGCCGTCGTTGGATACGGAAACATTGGTAAATATGTAGTGGAAGCTTTGGAAGCAGCTCCTGATTTCGAAATCGCAGGTATTGTTCGTCGTAATGGAGCCGAAAACAAACCGGCAGAACTGGAAGCATACGCTGTAGTTAAAGATATAAAAGAATTGAAAGATGTAAATGTTGCTATTCTGGCTACTCCGACTCGCAGCGTAGAAAAATATGCGAAAGAGATTCTCGCTATGGGCATCAATACGGTAGATAGTTTTGATATCCATACACAGATTACCGCACTTCGCCGTTCGCTGGACGAATCGGCCAAAGCAGGCAATGCCGTTGCCATCATTTCGGCAGGATGGGATCCGGGAAGTGACTCGGTGGTACGCACCCTGTTGGAAGCCATTGCTCCGAAAGGCATTACTTATACCAATTTTGGTCCGGGCCGCAGCATGGGACACTCTGTAGCCGTTCGTGCCATTGCAGGTGTGAAAGATGCGCTGTCTATGACTATTCCTGTAGGTACAGGCATTCACCGCCGCATGGTTTATGTGGAACTGGAAGAAGGAGCGGATTTCAAGACTGTTGAAGCGGCTGTCAAGAACGACCCCTATTTTGTCAATGATGAGACACATGTCATCCAAGTACCTTGTGTAGACGACTTGAATGATGTAGGTCATGGCGTTAATCTGGTTCGTAAAGGTGTATCGGGCAAAACTCACAATCAGTTGTTTGAGTTTGATATGAAGATTAATAATCCGGCCCTGACTGCTCAGGTACTGGTATGTGTAGCACGTGCCACGATGAGACAGCAACCGGGATGCTATACAATGATTGAAGTTCCGGTTATCGATTTGATGTATGGCGACCGTGAGGAACTGATTGCACATTTGGTATAATATTCAGTATAATGTTCAAGGATGAATAAAATACCTATCATCTTTGAATGAAACACCCCCTTTCAGTTGTATGTAAATAGCGTATTTTTGTAGGCAAAGTACAAATGACTTAATAATAATGACAATGAAAGGGCGTGTTTTTTGTTTTTTAATGTGTGCATCGGTGTTTTCGTCATGTTCCGATCACAAGGATATCTATAATCCTGATAATTCTAACAAGCAGTATGAAGAGAATTGGACGAAGAAGTTTGGCGATATAGATCCGAATCACACTTGGAATGTTGCTGCACTGGCTAATGTCAGTGTCAATCTGGACGAAGACGCATCGGTCGATTTCTTCTATATTGATGGAGTCAAGAATTATAATCTGGCTCACTATGAGTTGAAGGCAGGGATTTCTTCTTTTTCTATGGATGTTCCTCAAGGTATAAAAACTGTTTATGCTGTGAAGAGTGGAGGCAGAAACAATCGGGAACTGGCTGTTCCGGTGGGAGATGATGGTCGGATTGATGTTGTATTCCGGACTGTTGCGAATCCTAGAGGCTTGGTTGAGTCTTTAAGTCCGCAACCAAGGCAGAAAGTTAACTTGCTGAATGCCGCGGATTATACAGGGTTTGCTGATGCGTATTATGCAGCTAATGAATGGAAAATCCTTGGAAACATAGGGAGCGCCCAAGTTGATTATTTACAAACGGACTTGAGCGGGTATCCCTATACTCAGGCTATTCTTGAAGAGTTGAATAAAGCTGAGGGTAAGGAATCTGTGTTGTCTAAATATGCAAATGATTTTTCGGCAAAGACTACCAATTCTGGCGAAATCTCGTTGGTCGTATTGTCACTGCAAACTTCGGCAAATACGGCAGTCGGGTATTTTTATACATCAGAAAATACAGAAGCAGCTATGAAGGCTGCCCCCAAGTATATTTTAATGCCGGGGATAAAACAGTTTGGTAAAGGAGCGACCCTTAATCTCACCTATTATGGTATGAATGGCGATGAGACACCGACATTTACTTTCCCAAAAGATTTGTATGTCCACTTTTTCTTGTTGCGGGGGGCCGGCAACAATGACTTGCTAATACCGGGTAATAAGAATGAGAAACCCAGTCGATATGAAATAAATGGTCTTTATCAATTATATTCGTCCGGTGAATTGAATGCGGTGGCTTCCGGGAAAGGCGGATTTAAGGAAGTGTCAGTCTTGGCTAATTTCTCTACTTTTGCTTCCGGACTGGAAGATGGCGTGAATATTTTGTCTTTTGAAGATTGGCCACAAGGTGGAATGGTGGATTGGAACGACTTTGCATTTATGTTAAACGGTCCTTTCAAGTCGTTCAAAAGATTTCAGGAAGAGTTTGACTGGACGGTTGTTTTCGAAGATTTGGGAGATACGGATGATTTTGACTTCAATGATGTGGTGCTGGGAGTCAAGCATTTGAAGGAAGGACAAATATTTTCTGATGGAACAAAAGTTATCACTTCTTCGGCACTTGAAGTATATCTTTGTGCGGCGGGGGGTATGTTGCCTGCTTCAGTGCAATATGATGGGAAAACGATTTGTAATGAAGTCCATCAGGCTTTCGGAGTGTCCACAGGGACAATGGTCAACACGACCGGTCTGACTAAGGACTATGTCTCATTGGCGCATATTGAAAATGTCGATCCGAACTTTTCTCTGACCAACGATGCTAATAAATTCAGCATTGTAGTAAATGGGAAGACAAATGTCTCATTCCCCCAAAAAGGGGCAGTTCCACAGGCCATTTGTGTAATGGGTACTTGGGCATGGCCCACAGAACGGACCAGTATAGCGGATGCTTACACAGGCTTTACCGATTGGGTGGCTAATCAGTCTGCTAACCCCGATTGGTATAAAACGCCCAATGCCGGAAAGGTGGTTACAGAATAAAAGCAGATAATTAGATATGGCTGTTATTTGTAGGGTGTTGGCCCTTCAAAAATAGTGCTTCCATGTCTTGAATGTGATATTAATGCATATAATTCAAAATCTCTTCTCCGATTTATTTCGGGGAAGGGATTTTTTTATTTCCTTTGCGCTTATATAATAAACAAAGAAATAAAACAATGATAGCTAGTATTCTGTGGGATGTAGATCCCGTATGGTTTAAGGTTGGCAGCTGGGAAGTGCGTTGGTATGGCTTGATGTGGGGGCTGGGATTTGTCTTGGCTTATGAGATTGTAGGTCGGCTTTTCAAGAAAGAAAAGTATCCCGATGACTGGGTAGACAAACTTTTTGTTTATTGCATTGTCAGCACGGTGATAGGTGCCCGGTTGGGACATTGTTTATTCTATGAATGGGATTATTATTCGGTGCATCCGGTTGAGATATTAAAAATTTGGAAAGGCGGGCTGGCAAGCCACGGAGGAGTCTTTGCCATTATTCTCGCTCTCGTTTGGTACTCTAAGAAGGTGACAAAGAAGAGTGTCTGGTGGTTGTTCGACCGAATGATTCCGGCAGTTGCAGTGGTGTGCTTCTGCATCCGTTTTGGCAATTTGATGAATTCCGAAATTTATGGATATCCCACTACTTTACCATGGGGCTTTGAGTTTGTGCGTTCGCGTGAATGGCACCAGTTATATGAAGGCTTGCCCTGTCATCCAACCCAGATTTATGAAATGCTCTATTGCCTGGTGGCGGGCGTCACTGCATGGGTGATGTATCATAAATACCATTTGCAGAATCGTGTGGGACTGATTACCGGGGTGAGTCTGCTCATTTTCTTTGGCTCACGTTTTGCGTTGGAGTTTATGAAGAACCCGCAAGTGGTGGAAGAAACAAATATGACTTTGAATATCGGGCAGTGGCTGAGCGTACCTTTGATATTATTGGGAGCGTATCTCATTGCCACCTGTCAGACCCGAAAAGCATAAGAGCCTGATTCTATATCTCCTGCGGGGATAAAAGGCTTTTTATAGAGAATAAAGATACATTTATGGGGATTAAGGCTTCAGCTTGTTCATGCAGGAGTCTTAATCCCCATTCTTGTATATGACATTTATTGTAAATAAAGACTTTAATTCTTGGAAGATAGAGGCTTAATCCTTACTTTTGTCCGAAAATCATTTTATATAAACGCTTTAATAAAAGGGAATATGAGAAGGGGCATTTCTATTTTACTGTTCGCAGCCTTGGTTTCCGGCTGCATGGAACATGAGAATTTCTACAATCCGGAACAGACGGAAGAAGAAGCTAAAAAGAATTTTCCGGTTCAAGACATTGATCCTGAACAGGATTGGAACATGACGACATCCCGTTCTTTACAGGTGTCGATTAACGAAAAGACAGGAGAAACATATACGATAAAGGTATATGACGGATATCCTTTTTCGGCGGCAGGAGCTCGACTTCTGGCCAAAGAAACCGTGCAAAATGGCGGGACGAAGACGATAAAGTTTGACGCACCTGCTATGCTGGACCGTGTGTACGTCATGCGTAAGCTCACCTCAACGGATTACTATGCGAAAGCGGCTGACTTGAAGAACGGACAGTTCACTGTCACTTTCGGAGAGGCTCTTTCCAAGGCGGCGGCCGCCAGAGGTGTGACCAGGGCGGCAGCAATCACTCCTAGATATGACATCTGCCCTGCCGAAGCGGCAGATATACAAGAGGTTACAGGATTTAAAAAAGGAAGCTATGTGATTCGTCAAACGGTGACTGTTGATGGCGAGGTGCAAATAGGAAATGACGTTCATTTATATATTGAAAATGGCGGTGCTTTGGTTATGACTGGAGCCAAAGGTCTGAAAATGAACAACAAGAACTCGTCTGTAAGCGTTTTATCGGGAGGTCGTCTGGAAATACAACATGCCGGCTTGATAATGAATGGCAATAATGGGAATAATGAGAATCCCGAATTTTATTGTGCAGAAAACAGCGTTGTCAGTGTGGGAGATGTGGATTTAAAAGACTGCATTTGGGTGAACGACGGAATGTTTACGGCTTCTGTCGATGACGGTTTTGTGATGGGGCACGGTGTGCAACTTCAGAACAACTGCCGCTTGGAAATAAGTAGCAAGAAAGGTAGTAAAGATGATATCTTGCGCACAGCCGACGATAAGGGCAAGTCTTATTCAGTCTTTAATAATCAAGGCTATGTTCGGGTGAAAGGGGATGCCGAATGGGAGAATCTTTATGTGAATCTGGCGGGAAAGGGTGTCTTCGATATAGAAGGAGAACTGGACTTGGATGATGACGTGACATTTACAGTAACCGGACAGAATACTTTGATAAAGGCCGATGAAATAGAATGGGATGAGGATGTTAAGATTGCGGCAGGTTCGGAGACTTTGAAAATCTCATGCAGTAAGGTTGATGTTGATGATGATGAAGATGATGAAGGTACGGTAAAATTGCCGGATTATGTAGAGTTGGTCAATTCAGACTTGATAGATAACGGTAAATGCACTGTCGACTATGAAACGAAAGAAGATGAGGATAAAGACAAACCGGCGGTTAGCACTTTCGGCTTTGAGGATGTGGTAGGAGAGGAAACCGATTATGATTTTAATGATGTGGTGCTTCATGTCTCTAATGTGATAGACCGTCAGATTACGGTAACACTGGTTGCGGTCGGTGCTATAAATGCTATCACAGTCCAATACAGCTTGGATAATGGAAACAGTTATTCCGATTTGACTTTCAATGGAAAGACAGAAGTGCATGATGCTTTCGGAATACCTGTGACACAGATGAAAAATACCGATACTCCCATTACGGAAACCGGTTCCGATTGTCCTTCGTGCAAGATAACCGTTCCCGGCAGTGACTTCTCGTTTGCTTCAACCGGAAGAATACGCATTCAGGCAACGGACAAAGAAAACAAGTTGCGTACCATCGAATCGTTTGCCAAACGAGGTGATGTGCCTTATGCTTTGTGTGTCCCGGTAGCGTGGGCTTATCCTAAAGAACGGCAGCGCATAAGTGATGCCTATCCTGCCTTTGGAGAATGGGGACAAAATAAAGACAGCTCTCCCGATTGGTATATAAAGAAATAAAAAGGTATCACCGGGAAGATAGAATAAAGAAAGAATCGGTGTCATGCATGAACTGTTTGACACCGATTTTTGTTTCCATAAAATGAGTATGGCATAACATAAAAAAAACTGTTTTTATGATTCTGTCTCATTCCTATTTCATATATTTGTACCCCGAATCCATACAAATAACCATTAAACGAAGGGGAATGAAAAAAAGTATCTTATTATTGTTCTGTCTGGTCTGTATAGTGTCATGTGCAGAGAGAGAGAACTTGTTTGACAGGTCTAAAGTGGAGGAGGAATCGAAAGAAAACTTCCCGGTTCAAGATGTTGATCCTGACCATGATTGGAACATGGCGGCGGTGGGGAACTTAAAGGTTTCTATCAACCGGGGCTCTGGTGAGGTCTATACGGTGAAAGTATACACAGCCAATCCGCTGAACAGCCAAAGCGGTGCGCGGCTGATGGCCAAGCAGGAAGATGTAAAAGACGGCACTACACTGTCACTCACCTTTGATATGCCTAAAGCCACAGCTTATGTTTATGTCTTGTTTGAAGATAGAATTTATAACCGTTCTGTAAAGATGGCTGATATGTCTGCGGCTGCTCCGCAAGTATCATGGGAAACATCGGGGCGAAGCCCCCGTAGCGTAAATGCGCTTTCTCGTAGCGTCATTGCATATACAGCTCCTACTGACGCCGATTTCTTTAATGATATACCTGCCGATGCACAGCCTTATCCCACCACATTGACTAATGATACGCTAAATGGGAATTATTATCTTGACCATGATTTGAACAATTTGCATGGAGGTACAAAGGGTGCTTACAATCTGTTTATAAAGGGAACCGTTTCTTTAGGTTCCAATGGCTGGCCTGCCGGAACCAAGGTGTATGTCCTTCCCGGTAGCACCTTGAATATGAATAAAGATTTGAATTTGTCAGGAGCGAAGACTGCATTGTATATTGCAAAGGATGCAACTTTAAATGCTTCCACAATAAAAGGTACGGGGGCCATTTATAATAGGGGTAATGTGAATGCTATTAAAGATATTGAACTGAATAATACCGGCTATTTTTATAATGAAGGGACGGTTATTTCTGCCGGCGATATGAAAGTGACGGACGAGGGACTTTTGGTAAACTTGTCGGTATTTAATGTCAGTGGTTCAAATATATACTTTTCCTCAAATGGTAAATTCTTAAATGAATCAGGTGCGACATTGAATGCTAAAGGGAAGGTTTCCCTGTCTGATAATGCAACTGTCATTGAGAATAGTGGGATATTCAAATCAGCGGAGCTTGCAGCCGTTAATGGTATCATCTATAATAGATGTAACATGACGATTACCGGTGGGGCTCTGTTTAATGGCTCGGCCTTTGAGCAAGAGGGAGGCACTTATTTTGAAGCCGGTAATCTCACGATGAGTGGAACAAATATAAAGTTAGGTTCTGAAGCGATGTTCTATGTAAAGTCCGGCATATCTTATTCCGCTACTAATACGATTGTCGGTGTAGGAGACAAGGCGGCTTTACTGTGGGTGGATGCCGTTTGCCAGTGCGGTTGGATGGCGATAACTTACAGCGGCAACTTGAAAGTGGCGGTTAAAGGTCATAACCCGGAGAATACACAGTATGCTACTTATTACATATTGAAAGATGCGGCAGAGATAATCGGCATAGAGCAAGTAAAATTAGGAACAGTCAACGGCTGCGGCAACAGTTATACGACCGATAATGGAGGAGCTTCTCCCGAACCGGATACTTCTTTGGTCTATACGTATGCTTTTGAGGACATAACGACTGAGCCGGGCGATTATGACTTCAATGATGTAGTGCTGAAAGTTTCCACAATCCCGGTCAATGGAAAGATGGAAGTGAAACTGGTTGCCGCGGGTGCCATCAAGGACTTGAAAGTGTTTTACGGCAACACCCCTTTGTTTGACAATCAGGAAGTGCATGCGGCTATGGGATGCGAATCAGGACATATGATTAATACCGGTGGTGTGAAAGGAAACATAGCGACTGATTATTCAATACCTTGGCCGGGGGATGGTACATTGGGAGAGGCGAACTTCAAGATTCTTGATGTGAAAAACAATATGTACGTTCATCTTCCTAAATACTCCACCGCGTCTGTTCCTTATGCTATCGTGGTGCCTAAAGATTGGGATTATCCTGGTGAACGCCAGCGTGTAGACAGTAAATATCCTCAATTTACGGATTGGGCAGAAGATATGACGCAAGAACAGTCTTGGTACGATTAAAGCAAAATTTCCCTTCACCTGTCTTTATCAATAGCGATAAATCGCCATTTCATTGATGAAAACAGGTGAAGGTTTTTCCTTTCTGTTACACTTCTCGGTTGGCGACTGAATTAAGCCTCCGGCATTGCCCTGTACATCACGTGCGGAGTCCGTCCCTCTCTTGTTATCCTCTTGTCGTTGTACCATCGGCGCAGTTCGATGCCCGCCTTTGTCTTCAGCAGTCCCGTAAGTTTACAATACTCCTTGCAGTTAATGACGGAATGTTCCTTCAGATAGGCCGTCAGTAATGCAAAGCGTTCTTCTTCCGAATATTGGGAGGAAGAAATCCGGAAACCATATTCCGCGCGTTCTAATTCGCCTTTGGCACGTATCTCTTTGCGAAACTGCCGGGTGGGTTTGAACTTCACGTTGTCAAAGTGTACCGATGCGGCGCGTATCTCGTGTTTGTCCGTCACCTTGCGACAGGTCAGGGTGGCGGAGAAAGTGCCCAGCTCCCCCAGTCTCACGTTATAACCATCTGCCAGATAATTGGCGATAATACTTTCCAAATCACAGAACAGGCCTAGAACCGTTCCTTCCTTGATGGTGGAGCGTCGGGCTACGTCCTTAGCCAAATCTGTCAGGTCTTTTGTGCCCGATACTACAATTTGCGGATACAGGGTGGGCTGCTCCTTGTCCCCCTGTATGTCGGGAGACGTCTTGAAATCATACTTTGCTGTCATGCTAATGCTTTTTAATAGGAGAATTAAGTTGTTTATTCCTGAAGGCTAAGGGTTTTCTTCCTAAGGGCTTTTATAATCTGCTGCAATGGATTGTATAGTCTGCTGTAATGGACTGTACGGTCTACTGTAACGGACTGTACAGTCTGTTGGCGGAGTCTGTCTTAGTATTCAGTACAAAAGTACTTAATCATACCGTAAAAACCTATTAATCTGCCGAGAAAAAGAGTTTAGGGGTTGTTAAAGAGAAAAAGAAGAACTAACTTTGTCTTGAACAAAAACAGATGGATTATGGCAAAAGGAATACCTTATGGAGTGTCGGATTTCAGCCGATTGGTAGGCCAGGATTATTATTATGTAGATAAAACGCATTTTCTACCTCTGATAGAAGATATGGCAAACTATCTCCTTTGGGTTCGTCCGCGTCGTTTTGGGAAAAGTGTATTCCTTACCATGATGCGTGCTTACTATGATATGTCGCAAAAAGACCGTTTTGAACAACGGTTCGGCAATCTGTGGATAGGCAAGCATCCCACCAAACTGCAAGGCGTTTATCAAGTGCTTTACTTTGACTTCTCTAAAGCCAATCTGGGCAGGGGAACATTGGAAGATAATTTCAATGATTATTGCAGTGTGCAGTTGAATGATTTCTTCAGTACGTATGCGGAGTATTATCAGAATGAAACGGATTTTGACCGGATAGTCGCTTCCACCGAAGCTTCCACCAAGTTGCATTGGCTGGAGGCCACGGCTCGGCGTTTGGGGCATTTGCTTTATTTGATTATTGATGAATATGATAACTTTACCAATGTCATACTGAGTGAACAAGGCAAGAACCTTTTCCGTGACTTGACCCATGCCAGCGGTTTTTACCGGGAATACTTCAAGCAATTTAAAGGTATGTTTGAACGTATTTTTATGATGGGAGTGAGTCCGGTGACGTTGGACGACCTTTCCAGCGGATATAATATTGATTGGAATATCAGTACTGCTCCGCAGTTCAACATGATGATGGGATTCAGTGAAACGGAAGTGCGCGAGATGTTTCGGTATTATCAGCAGGCAGGCAGGTTGGAAGGGGATATCGACGAAATGATTCGGGAGATGAAACCTTGGTACGATAATTATTGTTTTGCTGAGGAAAGTTTAAGAACCGACCCGAAGATATTCAATTGTGATATGACATTGTATTATTTGCGTCATCGGGTGATGTCGGGAGCTTCTCCGAAAGAAATGGTTGATAAGAATATTCGCACGGATTATAGTAAACTCAAGATGCTTGCCCGGCTCGACCATGAAAATCAGGAAGGGGAGGACCGCATGAGCACTATAGAGGAGATAGGGGCGAAAGGAGAAATTCTGGTGAACCTGCATACCTCATTCCCCGCTGAGAAGATTACCCAAACCGATAATTTCCGGAGTTTGCTTTATTATTATGGTTTGCTTACAATGTGTGGAACCAGAGGTGACCGCATCGTGATGTGTATTCCCAATAACTGCGTGCGTGAACAATACTTCGGCTTCCTTCGTGAGTATTACCAGCAGCATGGAGAAATTTATCTGCCTCGTTTGAAAGATTTAATTGATGATATGGCTTTTGACGGAGATTGGAAGCCTTTGTTTGAGTTCATTGCCAAGGCTTACCGTGATAATTCGGCTGTCCGCGATGCCATAGAGGGGGAACGTAATCTGCAAGGCTTTTTTAAAGCATATTTGGCGTTGGCCTCGTATTACTTGGTGCATCCCGAACTGGAAATGAATTATGGTTATTGTGATTTTTTCTTGTTACCCGACAAGCAGCGTTATCCCGAAACGAAACACAGCTATATTATGGAGCTGAAGTATGCGTCGCGTACAGCTACTGAGGCTGAGCTGGAGGAGCAAGCCTGCGAAGGAAGACGGCAGTTGGAACAGTATAGTCGGGACAAAAAAGTGTTGCTCGCCGGCAGTGGAACTGACTTGCATTGCATCTTGCTTCAGTTTAAGGGCTGGGATATGGTGAAATGCGAAGAAATAAAATGCTGATTGTATCGGGGTGAAACTTCAGTCCCGACAGTTTCTTTCACAATTTTCTTCGATGAAATGGCGGTTTTTGGACGCGTGAAGCGTGAAAGGACTTTCGGAATGACTTCTGTTCACTAAGAATGTTACATAATTGAGCACTTTTGTTACAAGGAAACAAGAGTGCTATCCCATGCAACAAATGTTTCAAAAGTGTTGCGAGGCAACCCTTACCTTTGCCTCAGAAAAACCTCTAAAAACATTTAATGCTATGAACAAGAATCAGCGAATGAACAGAATGGGCGCGCTCCTTATTATATGGGCAGCCGCTTGCTTGAACAGCCACGCACAACAAGACTCAGCCAAAGTCGTCTCTAACTCGAAGGAAGAAGGCAATCGAAATGTCATGCTGAATGCGGCCAGTGCCAATGGCCCACGTGAAATCTCCATCGGTCTGCCCGGCGGCGATGTGAATGTACTCGAAAACGGTTTGCCCGTGGTCTATAATTCAAATCCTCATAATGTAAACACGCACTGGCGTGGAGACAGTAGCTTGGGACATACCGGACTGCTTAAAATATCCGAAACTGCCATTACTACCGGAAACATCGGTTATGCTGTGAACTCTTTTACCGAATTGGGACTGAACAAGGCTAAGGATTTCAATGGCGTGCTGAATTATAATACCAATCACTTTGGCAAACAGCAGTTTGATTTCAACTTGAACGGAAGCATCGGCAAGGACTGGTTCTACAGTGGAAGTGTCTATCAGAATTTTGACCCGGGTTCGTTCAAACTTCGCTTTGCACAGTATCAGGACCGCACACAAATCTATAAGTTTGCTTTGACAAAGTTCTACCATGAAGGTCGCGGACAGTTGTCGGCCATCTATCATTACAGTAATAGTCACTGGCTGTCGAATGCCACTACCGGTGCGCCCTTTATTTATGTGGGTGACGGCAGTGTGAAGGAAATTCCCGGATTCGGACTCGGCACTTCTTCCTATCTTCCTAATGTCTCGGACATTGTTTATATGGATATGCGCACAGGTGAGATGAAAAAGACAAGCCTTTATGATGCTACTGCCAGCAAAGGCAATCAATTCACATTGCTGAACCGTTACAAATGGGATAATGGCTTGGAGTGGACTGTGAATATGAAGTATGACCATGCACTGGGCTCTTATCTCTACCAGACTCCCATGTCGATGGAGAAGAAAACAGTGGCGGACGGCTACAGCCGGAAGGCATTGGACGGAACGCTGACCCCCTACGAAGGGTATGTGCAGAGCCGTATGTCGTGTTTCAACCGGGGTAGCATCGATGAGTTCTTCTTTACCACCGAACTGTCACGGAAGTATGACAACATGACTTGGCGCGTGGGCTTGAACGAATGGTATTATGATGTGGACTATGCTTCAAACACCACGATGTACGACCATACGGTAGAAGAATATCCTCAGATTCTTTACAGTGCCGATACCAAAGACATTCATCATTATGGTGATACTCCATATTATAATCTGAATCAGAATGCTTCGGAATACTATAAAGGCCATGAAAATAAGCTGGCTCTTTATGCTACTCACGATTGGGATATTACTGATAAATGGAATGTGTATTATGGCGCTCGTTTTGAATACCAGCGTTTGGCAGGAAAGAATCTGGCTGTGTACAATGCAGACGGAAAAGCGGTAGGCCGTTTTGCCAATTATCACATCGGGGCGATTGCAGCCGACGGCACCAAGATTGCCCCTCGCGGTTATAGTTATGATTGGCTCAATATGGCATTCACGGCAGCCGCTACTTATAAGATGACGCAACAGTTTGGTTTCACTGCCGATTTCACTTACAATACCCAGCGTCCGAATATGTCGAACTTTGCACCTGCCGAGATGCCGAATGTAGATAAGATAACCATTCCGTTGGGACGTGCCGGTATCTATTTCAATAATGACTGGCTCAGCCTGACTTCCTTGTTCACTTATATTGCCAAGACAAATAACAACTCGACACTGAATCTGATTAACCCCAACAATGATAAGGATATCAAAGCCGCAGCACTGAGCTATGATATTGAAACCATTGGTTGGACAACAGATGCGGTTGTGAAGCCTTTCAAAGGATTTGATTTCCACTTCTTGTTTACTTACCAGAGCCCGAAATACAAGAAATATGAGACGGGGGTTACTTTCAGTGACGGAACGACTTCGGGCATCAACGCCACCGGTAATATTGTAACCGAAATTCCGAAGGTGCTGATTGAACTGGACCCGAGTTACAACATCACCAAAGACTTGAAGGTATGGGCCAGCTTCCGTTACTTCAGCAAGACGTATGCCAATATTAAGAATGCTTATTACTTTAACGGACGCTGGGAAACCTTTGGCGGTATCAACTGGAATGTGAACAAACATCTTTCTTTAAGCGGAACGGTGATTAACTTCTTGAATCAGACCGGTGCAAAGGGAAGCATTTCGGGTGCGGAACTGGTGGATAAGGAAAATGCTGCCGCTTATAACGGTGCATGGATGGCAGGAAGCTACATCCGTCCGTTCACCGTAGAATTTGCGGCGAAAATAACATTCTGATTTTAATAATAAACTTTTAATACCCTATACTCCATGAAAACAAATTTCGTTAACCTTACATTAGGTTTGGCCTTTACAGCAGGCGCAGTGTCTTGCCAGTCACCGAAAGACAATCTGACGTTCGAACATCAAGGGGATACCTTGACCATCGTACATATTGCAAATCCGTCTAAATATCTGTTGCTCCCCGTTCAGGAAAGCAGCGATGAAGGACAGGTAAAACTCGATATGGGAAGTGCGGCAGATACGGAAATGGATGTCCGTCTGGCCACAGACAATGTAGAATATTATGTGCCTTTTGCCTTATCGCAAGATGCAAGCGGCGCAACGGTGACTATCCGCAATGTGGCAGCCGATGCCCTATGCTGGGACAGCATTAAGGTCTCGGATACTTTTGATACAACAAACAGAGATAAGTTCCGTCCCGTTTATCATCACACTCCGCTCTATGGTTGGATGAATGATGCCAACGGACTGGTTTATAAAGACGGTGAATATCACCTTTACTTCCAATATAATCCATACGGCTCGGTATGGGGAAATATGCATTGGGGACATTCCGTGAGTAAGGATTTGGTGCATTGGGAGCATCTTGACCCTGCCATCGCAAGGGATACCTTGGGGCATATCTTCTCGGGAAGTGCAGTGGTGGATACAAAGAACAGCGCAGGCTACGGTGAAAATACAATGGTTGCTTTCTATACTTCGGCCAGTGACAAGAACGGCCAGATTCAGTGTATGGCATACAGCACAGACAATGGACGTACGTATACCAAATACGAGAAGAATCCTATTCTGACTCCTTTTGACGGATTGAAGGACTTCCGTGATCCGAAGGTCTTTTGGTATGAACCTGATCAAAAATGGGTGATGGTGGTATCTGCCGACAAAGAGATGCGTTTCTATTCTTCGCAGAACTTGAAGGACTGGGAGTTTATGAGTGGCTTCGGCGAAGGTTACGGAGTACAGCCCAGCCAGTTTGAGTGTCCCGATTTTGTGCAATTGCCTGTGGACGGTGACAAGAACCGTATGAAGTGGGTATTGATTGTCAATATCAATCCGGGGTGTATGTTTGGCGGTAGCGCTACACAGTATTTTATCGGTGACTTTGACGGCAAAGAGTTTACGTGTGACACAAAGCCCGAAGTGACCAAATGGTTGGACTTTGGTAAGGACCATTATGCTACCGTTTGTTTTTCGAATACGGGAGAACGTACGATTGCCGTGCCTTGGATGAGCAATTGGCAGTATGCCAATATCCTTCCCACCAAACAATACCGCAGTGCCAACTCGCTGCCCCGCGAATTGAGCCTTTATACACAGGACGGACAGATATATATGGCTGCCAATGCGGTGAAGGAAACGGAGGCGTTGCGTAAAGAGGTGCGCGAAGTGGGTCGTCTGACTGTAAATGGCGAGAGCCGGTTGGAGGAGCTGGTTCCCGATACAGACGGAGCATACGAACTTTCGATGGATATTACTCCGGGTGCGTCGCAGAGGGCAGGTTTCGAGCTGTTGAACAGTAAGGGTGAGAAAGTGAACATTTATCTGGATATGAAAGAACACAGATTGGTGATGGACCGCACGGAAAGCGGCATTACCGACTTGGGCGAGCCGAGCAAATTCAATGTGCACGAAAAGGAGACGGACAATCACCGCATGAAACTCTCTGTGAATTATAAGAATGATTTTGCATTGGGTACTTGGGCGCCGCTCTCTTTGTGCAAAGGCGGAACTTATCATCTGGATGTTTTTGTGGATAAGTGTTCTATTGAGATTTTTGTAGATGGCGGACGCATTGCCATGACTAATTTAGTCTTTCCGGATGAACCTTATAACACGCTTCGTTTTTATAATGAAGGAGGGGAAATGAAAGTGACGGATTTCATGATATATAAATTAGGTTTATAGTAAATAGGTTAGGTGTTCCCATAGGGGCGGACCCATGGGTCTGCCCCTACGGTGAATGAATAAGAACAATGTACAAAAAAACAATAGATAATAAAACCATGAACAACAATAAAAACCTATATGCCAAATTAATCCCGGTGATGCTTTGTTTCTTTGCCATGGGGTTTGTAGACTTGGTGGGCATCGCTTCCAATTACGTCAAGGCCGACTTGAGCCTGACGGATGCGCAGGCCAATATCTTTCCGTCACTGGTTTTCTTTTGGTTCCTTATCTTCTCGGTTCCTACAGGAATACTGATGAATAAGATAGGGCGTAAGAAAACGGTACTTCTGAGTCTTGCTGTGACTTTTGCCTCTTTGCTGATTCCTGTTTTCGGAGACAGTTATGTCACTATGCTATTGTCTTTCTCCTTGCTGGGCATCGGCAATGCACTGATGCAGACCTCTCTGAATCCTTTGTTGAGTAATATCATAGCGGGAGATAAATTGGCCAGTACACTTACTTTTGGACAGTTTGTTAAAGCCATCGCTTCTTTTCTGGCTCCTTATATTGCCATGTGGGGCGCTACACAGGCTATTCCCACTTTCGGATTGGGCTGGAGGGTATTGTTTCCCATTTATATGGTGATTGCGGTGCTTGCCATCGTTTTATTGGGTTCTACTCCCATTGAAGAAGAGCAGCCCGACAAAGCTTCCGGTTTCAAGGCTTGTCTGGCTCTGTTGGGAAAACCGTTCATCCTGCTCTCTTTCGTCGGCATCATGTGTCATGTGGGTATTGATGTCGGTACCAATACCACTGCCCCGAAAATATTGATGGAACGTCTGGGGATGACACTGGCAGAGGCAGGTTTTGCTACCAGCCTTTACTTCATATTCCGTACAATCGGTTGTTTCTTGGGAGCTTTTATCCTGCAGAAAGCTTCTGCCAGGTTCTTTTTTGCTTTCAGCGTAGTGTTAATGTTATTGGCTATGGCAGGCTTGTTTATGTTCCATACCGAAACTATTATTTATATTTGTATCGCCATGATTGGTTTTGGAAACTCCAATGTGTTTTCCATCATCTTCTCGCAGGCATTGTTTGCCGCACCCGAAAAGAAGAACGAGGTGTCCGGCCTGATGATAATGGGCCTGTTCGGTGGCACCGTGTTTCCGTTGGCAATGGGAATTGCCGCTGATGCGGTGGGACAGACAGGAGCTGTAGCAGTGATGACAGTTGGTGTGATTTACTTGTTAATATATACCTTAAAAATAAAGAAATGACCATGAATGATATTATCGTAGGAATGGGTGAGGCACTCTGGGATGTGCTGCCCGAAGGAAAGAAAATAGGAGGTGCTCCGGCAAACTTTGCTTATCATGTATCGCAATTTGGCTTTGACAGCCGTGTGGTGAGTGCGGTGGGAGAGGATAAGTTGGGCGATGAGATTCTAGCCAATTTTGACAGCAAGCACTTAAGTTATCAGATTGCAAGAGTGCCTTATCCTACCGGCACGGTACAAGTGGAGCTGGACCCGAATGGTGTGCCGATGTATGATATAAAAGAGAATGTGGCATGGGACAATATCCCTTTTACCCCGGCTTTGGAAGAACTGGCGAAAAAAACGCGTTCGGTATGTTTTGGTTCGCTGGCACAGCGCAGCGTGGTTTCCAGAGAAACAATTCATAAGTTTCTGGATGTGATGCCCGACGGGGAAGGACAGTGCAAGATATTTGATGTGAATCTGCGTCAGGGATTCTATACGAAGGAGATACTTTGCAGCTCGATGAAGAAGTGCAATATCCTGAAGATTAATGATGAAGAATTGGTGACTGTGAGCCGTATGTTTGGTTATCCGGGTATCGACCTGCAGGATAAATGCTGGATTCTGCTTGCCAAGTACAACTTGAAGATGCTGATTCTTACTTGTGGGGTAAACGGAAGCTATGTGTTTACTCCCGGCGAGGTTTCATTTGTGGAGACTCCGAGAGTGGAAGTGGCGGATACGGTGGGGGCAGGAGACTCTTTCACCGCTACTTTTGTGGCTGCTGTCTTGAAGGGCAAGAGTGTGCCCGAAGCGCATAAGCTGGCAGTGGATGTTTCCGCTTATGTATGTACACAGAATGGGGCGATGCCCCAGCTGCCGGGCAATCTTAGACTATAATGCCCGGAGAGGTTGCCTGTGAAGGTAGCCTCTTTTTGTTTTATAAACTTGTATTATTGACTGTTACCTTTTATCTTTGTTCAAACAATAACGGTGGAAAGCATGAAAAACTATGTTATGTGTATACTGGTATGCATCGGTAGCCTGTTGGTGTCGTCGTGCAGCAGGAGGGCAACGCGTTATCACATCGGTGTGTCTCAATGCAGCGATGATGAATGGCGGCATAAGATGAATAATGAGATGCAGCGTGAAGCACTTTTTTATGATGGAGTGGAGGTGGAGTTCCGTACGGCAAAAGACAATAATCAATATCAAATAAATGATATCAATTATTTTATTGACAAGAAGGTCGATTTGTTAATCGTGGCTCCCAATGAAGCGGCGGCCATCACTCCTTCGGTGGAAAAGGCGATAAAAAGAGGAATCCCGGTAGTGGTGGTAGACCGCAAGACATTGTCGGATAATTATACGGCGTTTGTAGGGGCGGATAATTATAAGATTGGCAATGACGTGGGACATTACATTGTCAGTCGCTTGAACGGGAAGGGGAATATCTTTGAGGTGACAGGGTTGGAGGGGTCTACGCCTGCCATGGAGAGACATAAGGGTTTGATGGATGCATTGGCTGAGGCTCCGGGCATAAAGAGAATCGGAAGTGTGGATGGAGGTTGGTTGCAGAGTCAGGCAAACGAAAAGACAGACTCTGTATTGCGTGCCTGCAAAGAGATTGATTTGCTCTTTGCACAGAATGACCGTATGGCAATCGGAGCTTATCTGGCGGCCAGGCAGCAGGGAAGGGAAAAAGGAATACTTTTTGTGGGAGTGGATGCACTGCCCGGAAAAGATTATGGATTGGAGCAGGTGATGAACGGTGTTTTGGATGCCTCTTTTATTTATCCTACCGGAGGGGATAAGGTGATGCAGGTTGCCATGGACATTTTGGAGAAAAGGGCTTTTGAGAAAGAGAATATACTTTCTACGGCATTAGTGGACAAGACGAATGCCCGCGTGATGCAGTTGCAGACCGACCATATTTTGGAACAAGACGGAAAGATAGAGAAACTGAATGGGCAGATTGATGAATTCTGGTCGCGTTATTCGGCGCAGACAATGTTTCTGTATGCTTGTCTGGTTATTCTGATTCTGTTTGCGGCATTGCTGGCCATTATTGTGCGTGCCTATTGGATGAAGAACCGGATGAATGCGGAACTTTCTTCTCAGAAGAAGAAACTGGAGGAGCAGCGTGACCAACTTATCAGTCTTTCAAAGCAATTGGAAGAGGCAACGCATGCCAAACTAGTATTCTTTACGAATGTGTCCCATGATTTCCGCACTCCGCTTACGTTGGTTGCCGACCCGGTGGAACAGCTTTTAGAGGATAAGTCGTTGACTCCGAAACAGCTATCCTTATTAAAGGTGGTGCATAAGAATGTACATATCTTGCTGAGACTTGTCAATCAGATTCTTGATTTCCGTAAGTATGAAAACGATAAATTGGAATTGGTAAGAGCCAATATGAATCTACGGGTGCAGTTGCAGGAATGGAGTCATTCATTCCAAACTTTGGCTTTGAAAAAGCATATCCATTTTGTATTGGAGGTGAATGATGACCGGGCAGATTATCTGATGGCAGTGGATGCCGAGAAAATGGAACGTGTCTATTTCAACTTATTGTCCAATGCGTTTAAGTTCACACCGGAGAATGGAACTATTACGGTTACACTCTCTACTTTGGTGAAGGAGAGAGGTGGAAGATATGCCCGTCTGGTGGTTGCTGATACCGGTTCGGGAATCTCTGTCCAACATATCCGGCATATCTTCGACCGTTTTTATCAGATTGACGTAAACCATGCAGGTTCGGGCATCGGACTTGCCTTGGCAAAGGCTTTTGTCGAACTGCACGGTGGAGAGATAACGGTGGACAGTGTGGAAGGAAAAGGAACTGTATTTACAGTGGATATCCCTATGACAGTAGTGGAAGAGCCGTCTGCAGACCTCGTGCAGGAACCGCGCATTACACAACAGACGGTGGTGGAGGAGCTGGAGGATATGGAAACAGAAGAGCAGATTCCGGATGAGAATAAGGAATGTATCTTGATAATAGATGACAACGCGGATGTGCGTGACTATGTGAAGTCATTGTTGCAAGAAGAATATACGGTGATAGAGGCTCCTGATGGGCGTGCCGGCCTGAAGAAAGCCATGAAATATGTGCCCGACGCCATAATCTGTGATGTAATGATGCCGGTAATGGACGGACTGGAATGTTGCAGAAAGTTGAAAACAGAATTGCAGACTTCCCATATTCCGGTGATGCTGCTCACCGCTTGTTCGCTGGATGAACAGCGGATACAGGGATTTGAGTGTGGGGCGGACTCTTATATTTCCAAACCTTTTAACTCCAAACTGTTGCTGGTACGGCTTCGTAATCTGATGGATAACCATAAGCGGTTGAAACAATTCTTCGGAGATAAGACTACCTTGTCTAGAGAATCGGTAAGTGAAGTAGATAAAGGGTTTGCCAATCGCTTTAGGGCGTTGATAGAAGAAAACTTGGCGGATTCTGAGTTGAGTGTAGAGGAGTTGGGCAGCAAGATGGGAATGAGCCGGGTACAGCTGTATCGTAAAATAAAGGCGCTTACCAATTATTCGCCCAATGAGTTGTTGCGTATTGCCCGATTAAAGAAAGCCGCTTCCTTGTTGGCTTCTTCAGAGAAAACCATCTCCGAGATAACGTATGAGGTAGGTTTTACTTCTCCTTCTTATTTTACAAAATGTTATAAGGAGTATTTTGGAGAAAGTCCTACGGACTTCTTGAAACGAAGAGGGTAAATTGTAGGGGCAGACCTATGTGTCTGCCTGAATGGTACAGCAAATGTATCGGGCGGACACATGGGTCCGCCCCTACGATAAATAATTTAAATCAGCGTCGACAAGTCTTTCTCAGCTACGAAAGAGAGATTATTCAGAATAATCACTTCTCTTGCTCTGTCGGGATTATCTGTGCGGAAAATCAATATGCCTTTGTTTCCTAACAAGAAGGAATACAGATAAGTGATTCCTATTTTGGCTTCACTGAAAATGGTGATAGCGTCCGCTGCCCGTCCCGGCTGATTATCCAGTGTGATGGCGAACACATCAGAGAGCGCCACGGATATTCCGGCCTCTTTCAGTGTTTCGTATGCGCGTTTGGGTTCCGAGCAGATGATACGGTAAATGCCATATTCCACTGTATCGGCAATGGTGGAAGCAATCAGTTGTATGCCTGCTTCTTTCAATAAGTTCAATACTTTCTGTAATGTCCCCGCTTTGTTTTCAATGAAGACAGATAATTGTTGGACGGTCATAATTTTATCTTTTTAAAAAGTTTTACGTAAGTCTTTTACTCTCACTGCCTTGCCTTCCGATTTGGGCAAAGAGCCTTTCGGGACAAGTTTTACTCGCGGAGTAACCAGAATTTCATCTTTCAACTGGCGTGTAATCTCGCGGGTAAGGGCTTGCAAACGGCCATAGTCGTCGGTAAACAACTGGCTGAGTTCCACTTCGATAGTCATCTCATCGTTTGATTCCATTGTTTCGAGTGTAATCAGATAGTCGCTGCCCAGCTCCTTAAATTGCAACAATACTGTTTCGATTTGTATCGGGAAGATATTAACCCCTTTCAGGATAATCATGTCATCACTGCGGCCTTTCATTCTGTCCAGACGTTTATGATGGCGTCCGCACGGACATTCTCCCGGAAGAATACGAGTGAGGTCGCGAGTGCGGTATCTCAACATCGGCATGGCTTCGCGGTTGATGGTGGTCAACACCAGTTCACCTACTTCACCATCGGGCACGGGTTCCAGCGTATCGGGGTTAATGATTTCAACGATATAATAGTCTTCCCAAATGTGCAGGCCGTTTTGTTCCTGACACTCAAAGGCTACGCCGGGGCCGCACATTTCGGACATTCCGAAGGAGTTATATGCTTTGACTCCCAACATCTTTTCGATGCGGCGGCGTTGTTCTTCAGAGTGAGGTTCTGCCCCGATAATTAATGTCTTGAGTTTGGTATCCCGACGCGGATCGATGCCCATTTCTTCCATCACCTCGTACAGGCGGGCTGCATAGCTGGGAATGGCATGCAATGCGGTGGTTCCGAAGTCAGTAATGAACTTTAATTGTCTTTTGGTATTGCCGGCAGCAGCAGGAACGGTAAGCATCCCCATACGTTCCGCTCCGTATTGAAATCCAAGTCCGCCGGTAAACATTCCATAGCCGGAGGAGTTTTGGAAGATATCACCGGGGCGTAAGCCTACCATGTAGAGGCAGCGTGCAACGGCGTTGGCCCATTCGTCAAGGTCTTTCTGTGTGTGAAGAATCACGGTCGGGTTACCGGTTGTGCCACTGGACGAGTGCAGGCGGACTGCTTTTTCCAAAGGAACGGCAGCCATTCCAAAAGGATAAGTATCGCGCAGGTCTTGTTTGGTTGTAAAGGGAATCTTGCGTAAGTCATCTAGTGAGCGGATATCTTCGGGTTTCAGATGGTTCTCTTCAAAGCGTTTCTTGTAAAAAGGAGAATTCATGCAGTGGCGGACGGTCTTTTGCAAACGTTCCAACTGTAGTTTCTCAATCTCGGGACGTGTCAGCGTCTCCATTTCCGGGTGTAAATACATAGTATCTTTCATGCTTAGTTGGTTATCAATTGCACAAAAGTAGAAAAAAATCTTATACGGTTGACAAATGGGAGAGAAAATATGTATCTTTGAACGCTTAATGAAAGATGATAATATGAAAAAGCTGATAAGTATATTGATTGGTATAGCAAGTGTGGTTGGCGTGCAGGCGCAAGATATGAAGACATTATTTGTCTCGATGCCGGATTCTATTGCACCGTTGCTCACGAAGGTGAACCGGGAAGATTGCATTGACTTTCTTGCCAGTAACATGAAAGCGGAAGTGAAAAACCGTTTCGGAAAGACGGCGGAGCTGAAGAAACTGACAGATGACTATCTGCAACTGCAAACGACTTCAAGAAGCACGCTGGAGATGAAATTGCTTCCGTTGAATGATTCGGTGAAAATCGTGTGTATGGTGAATACTGTGTGTGCATCCGCTTGCGATAGTGAGATACGCTTCTTCTCTACTCAGTGGCAAGAACTTCCCAAACAGGATTATGTGCAGTTGCCGCCCGTTGAAGCGTTTTATCTTCCAGTTGATTCTTTGAATGGAGATTTTCCTTTGTTGCGTGAAAAAGCCGACATGGAACTTTTGAAAGTTACGCTCTCACCGGAGAATACCACCTTGAGTTTTACCTATACCACTCCCGATTATCTGGCAAAATCAGAAAGAGAAAAACTGGCTGCTTATATAAAGAAAGAGCCGGTGGTGTATGAATGGGCAGGTGGAAAGTTTGTCGGGGGAAGATGAAAGGATTACATGTGTGGACACAAATAAAGGCTGTAACTCGGAGGAGTCACAGCCTTTATTTTGTAACTTGAATGAAGTTATAAATTACTTTTTCATGCGGTTACCATAACGGCTCATGAACTTATCAACACGACCTGCTGTATCCACCAATTTAGACTTACCGGTGTAGAAGGGGTGTGATGTGCTGGAGATTTCAATTTTCAGCAGCGGATAAGTTTCACCTTCGAATTCGATGGTTTCCTTAGTTGCCACAGTTGACCGAGACAAGAACATATCACCGTTTGACATATCTTTAAATACAACGGGACGATAGTTTTCTGGATGAAGACCTTTTTTCATTTTGATATATGTTTTTATTGTTATTATTTTACTGTTTTGGTAACAACAATGTGTAATGGTTCAATTTTGGACTGCAAAGATAGGTCATTTCTTTGAAAGAGAAAAACTTCGGCCGTATTTTTTTTGTTTTTCATCTGTATTTTATTGTTTGCCCATATTGCAAGGTCGACATTACAATATAATCTGTTTGAGATGTTTAGCATAGATATAAGTTAATAAAACCATAATTAATAAGATAATTTTAGAGCGAAAATGCCATAGTTAGAACATTTATGCTTAATTTTGCAGTGGAATTTAATTCACTAACAATTATAAATATTAGAACAATGGTTAAT
>ERZ838118.260-NODE-260-length-74203-cov-11.231685_pt1 | contig 74203 bp, 59 predicted proteins | sample MGYA00519863_ERZ838118 | MGnify/ENA primary metagenome ERZ838118 (study PRJEB31850, sample SAMEA3708827) | human gut metagenome | biome: human gut; feature: human-associated habitat; material: faeces | place: China | collected 2014 ...
TCAGCTTGCGCTGACCAGAATCACGCACCAAGTCTCACGTGCGTTCGACTTGAAATAACCAAAATCCTTCTGGCTATATACTGTTTGAAACGAAGAAATTTTATAATTGTGACATTCCATTTTACATGAGAAGCCGTTTTCGGGCCTCATAGATTAGTTCTTCCCGGAACTTTGGGTGTGCGATGGAAATCAGAGCCTGAATACGTTGTCGTATTGTTTTACCACGTAATTTTGCGATTCCATATTCAGTCACAATGTAGTCTACATCGTTTTTTCCGGTGGTTACGATGGAACCGTCAGAAAGTGTCGGTCGGATGCGGCTGACGGTACCGTTTTGCGCGGTGGAATGAAAAGCAATAAAACTTTTGCCACCTTTTGATGTTGTGGCACCTTTTACAAAATCAACCTGTCCACCGCTGCCGGAAATATGTATGGTTCCGATGGATTCTGCGCAGACCTGACCGTAAAAATCGACTTCCAGAGCCGCATTGACGCTGATCATATTCGGATGTTGTGCGATAATGTACGGATCATTGACTTGTGTGACTGGTAATAACAAAATATCCGGATTATCACTGACAAAATCATACATATGCGCGGATCCCATCATGAAAGTAGCAATCGTTTTTCCTGTGTTTAACGGTTTGCGGGAGTTGTCAACGACGCCGGCTTCTATGAGGTCGATCATACTGTCGGTGAGCAGTTCAGAATGGATGCCGAGATGCTTTTTATTCATCAGGGCGCTTCCGACAGCATCCGGAATTGCGCCGATACCAAACTGAATCGTGGCGCCGTCTGGGATTTCTTCTGCAATCAGATTTCCGATGGTCGTGCTTGTGTCGTCCATTTTTCCACGCTTCATAATTGGAATGGAATCGTTGCTTTCATAAAGTGCTGTGACTTCCGAAATGTGGATTTTTGGTGTACCACAGGGACGCGGAAGGTTATGGTTGACTTCCAGAAAGATATGAGAAGATTTTTTCTTCAGAATCTCACCCAGGGAGCCATTGCAGGTAGAGAAATATCCGTTTTCGTCCATGGGACTTACCCGGGTACACCAAAAATCAATATGTTCGTACTGGTCGATCAGGTCTGGTACTTCATGATAATTGCAGGGAGCGATGTCACCATATCCCTGTGCGATTCCCTTGCGTGCAGATACGCCGGAAAACCAGGAAATTCCATGAATAGAAGAGGCGCAGGATTTCTGATAACATTCGTAGGGATAGACATCCAATAGTGTGTTCAGTGTCAAATCCTGCAGTTTTCCCTCTTTTGCACGTTGTTCTATCAGTTGAATCAGACGATAAGGCTGACTTAACGGTGCATCCAGAAAACCTCTCCATCCGGGAGAAATCTGTGTTGCAATTATTTCCGGATCGGTAAGTTTTTGCTCGTATAATTGTTGAAAGGTCATTGTGTCAGGACTCCATTTCAAAGATGCCGGCTGCACCCATTCCGCCGCCGATGCACATGGTTACCATGCCGTATTTTTCGTTTCGTCGTTTTAATTCTGAGAGTACTTTACAGGTAAGGAAAGCACCGGTTGCACCCAATGGATGACCGAGGGCCATGGCACCGCCATTTGGATTTACTTTTTCCATCGGAATTTCCAGTGTTTTGATACATGCGAGTGCCTGAGAAGCAAATGCTTCGTTTAATTCAACAACACTGATGTCATCCAGTGTCAGGTTTGCTTTTTTCAGTGCTTTTGGAACGGCAACGATCGGACCGATTCCCATGACATTTGCAGGAACTCCACCCACGGCAAAAGATACGAACCGTGCGATTGGTGTATAACCTAATTTCTCAGCGGTTTCTCTTGCCATCATTACGACAAAACCGGTTCCGTCTGTCATCTGAGAAGAAGTAGCTGCAGTGACGCGACCGTTCTCACGGAAGCATGGTTTTAAAGTAGCCAGACTTTCCATACTGGTTCCCGGGCGGATGCCCTCATCTTTTGTGACAGTAATCTCTTTGCCCTGGAAAGTAGTGGTGACAGGAATGATTTCTTCATCAAATTTGCCGGCCGCCTGTGCTTGAGCCGCCAGTTTATGGCTTCGGACAGCCATTTCTTCCATATCTTCGCGGGAAATATTATATTTTTCAGCGACAAGTTCAGCGGTTTCGCCCATGATGATATAGGCATCAGGATTTTCTTCCATCAATTTTTCGTCAATTTCGATATCGGGATTGACCATATTCATGCCTGTCATCTGTTCACAGCCACCTGCTACAATGATATCCATATCGCCGGCTTTGATGGCATTGGCAGCGGTGGCGATACTCTGCAGACCGGAAGAACAGAAACGATTGATGGTCTGTGCGCAGACGGAATCGGGAAGCCCTGCACGCTGTACGATTAGTTTTGCGGCATTGTATCCCATTCTCTTTTCCGGAAAGGCACAGCCGACGATGACGTCATCGATCAGTGCAGGATCAAAATGATCCAGTTTGGTCAGAACACCTTTTAACACCTGTGCACCATATTCAATTGGATGAGTTTCTGCAAAGGAACCCTTGAATGCTTTTGCCATGGCAGAACGGCCTGCGGCAACAATAACGGCATCTCTTGGATTTTTTTTCTCTGTATTCATAAATTATTTTCCCCTTTTGAGAACGATTCCGAACGACCGATCGTGATGTCGGCGTTCGGAATTGTTCAGAAGTTATGATTGTTTATGGTTAGATATTATTTGATTGCTGCAAGGCCTTTTTCGGTAATTTCATATTTACGACGCATTAAGCCTTTTTCTTTGATATATCCTTCACGGGTCAGGTGAGAGGAGATAGCAGCCATCTGCATGGAACGAATCTTCTTTGCTGCGATCCATTCGTTCTGTTTGTGTGCATCGCCGGTTTTTACCAGTTTCAGGAACTCTACATAATCCGGTGTCAGACCAACGGAAGCGAGTTTTGCATCATTTCCGGAGAGACCGATCACTGCGCGGCCTTTATCTGTAGCAGAGAAGGTGTACAGTTTGGACATGTTCAGACCTGCTCTCTGGATGTAACCGCCACGATCCAGATGTTCGATCGCTGCATCTGTAACTTTGGAATCCAGACCCATGTAATCTGTGATGTCAGCCATGTATTTGTGACCTACACAGATCAGACGAAGAGCTTCTTTATCAGTAGCATCTAATGTGATATTTTCACGGTTGTGATCGTTTGGAACCCGTTCCCAGTCAGACTCACCGAAGTATTTCGGTTTGCCGAACAGGCTGGCAATGATAGCTGCCACAAAGGATACGATCAGACCAAGAGTAGCAAGGTAAATGTAGCTGCCGACAACGAATACACCGGTTAATTCCAGTAATTCGAATACTGCCATGACAACCATTCCACATAATGCGCCCCAGAAAGCACCGGTGGAGTTGAATTTTTTCCAAACCATACCAAGTAATAATAATACGGATGGTGGAACGAGCCAGCAGTTTGCAAATGCAAACAGGTAAGTAGGACCACCCGGGAACTGGCAGAGGATAAATGTTACAGCACCAACAATGATGAGGATCCATTTAGAAGCACGAAGTCTCTTTTTCGGATCTCCGCTCTTGTCGATGAGACGCTGATAAATATCACGTGTCATAACGGCAGAAGCACCAAGTGCTGAGGTAGCAGATGTAGAAACAGAAGCTGCTACAGCACCGATAACGGCCAGTGAACCGAATAACGGAATCAATGTGGAAGCGATAAATCCGTAAGCACCTGTCGGCATTACAGTACCGCCATTAAATGTAAATACTTCCGGATGGAAAGCACCTGCGTACAGACCAACGATACCAAGCGGTACACAGAAGATGATCAGCAGTAAAAATGCAGACCATACGAAGGATTTACGTGCAACTTTTTCAGAACGGCAGTTTGCAATCTTCATCCAGTAGTAGTTATTTCCCCAAACCAGAGCGGATGCAAACAGAATTACAAAGTTGATAACGGACGGATAAGTCAGTCCTGCGTTCGGGATGGTTCCCATGAAACCTTCACCCATCGGGTTGCCATTTGGCCATGCACTTGCGAGACCGCTGAGCGGACCATACTGTTTGATAACAAGTACCATAACAAGCGGAACGATGATAATACCCATGATAACCTGTACCAGGTCAGTCATGGAAATAGCCCACATACCTGAAATGTATGTAAAAGCAATGATAACTGCGAAAATAACAGCAGTAACAACAGCTTTATTCCAGCCTGTGTATGCACAGATATTTGTGATGGCGGATACAATGTTGTTTGCCATGATACCGAGCATACCTACAACAGATGTAATAGCGATAACGGAACGTGTTTTGCCGTCATAACGCATTTCCAGGAACTCCGGAAGTGTCTGAGCACCACAGCGGCGAACAAAGTTAGAATAAAGTAAGCCGTAAAATGCAAGTCCGCAGAAGCTGTAAATTGCACTCCAGAGGAAAGATCCCTTAAAACCAAACTGGATGGCAAATCCAGGAGCCAGAGCCATAGTAGTTCCGGCAAAACCAATTGCGATAACACCGAAAATGTTCATACCGGTGGAAATCTGACGACCGGCAAGTACATAATCATCAGTTTCTTTTACCCAGTTCTTTGCGACAAAACTGGATATGAACAGGAATGCTAAAAAGATAATAAATATTACTAAGAAAACGATATTTTGAGTAGCCATATGCTTCTCCTTTCATGTCAGTAATTTCTTCCTTTAGAAGATAAATATAATTGTCGGATTTTTATCATACTAAAGTATTTATGGGAAACCGTTATTCTTCAAAAATGGCAACGACACGGCTCCAGCCTGCGCTTGCACCTTTGATTTTGATCGGGAATGCACATACGGTATATCCGGTCAGTGGGAGTGCTTCCAGGTTGGTCAGTTTTTCGATATGGCAGTATGCTTTTTCGGCACCGGCACGATGACCTTCCCAGAGTACGGAAGCATCTCCGGTTTCCTGGAACATTTTTGCTTCATATGGAAGCGGGACATCCCAACTCCATCCGTCTGTACCACAGACATGCACTCCTTTATCGATCATCCATAAGGTAGCTGCTTTGCTGACACCACAGCCGGCTACCAGGTATTCTTTGGTACCCCAACGTTTGTCTGCACCTGTGTTCAGCAAAAGGATATCTCCCGGCTGAAGTTCATAACCGACTTTTTTAAAATATTCTTCAAAATCTTCCGGCATCAGTCTGTATCCGTCCGGTTTGTCTCTCATGTCTACTTTTACACCGTTTCCGACACACCACTCTAAAGGAACTTCATCAATGGTCCATGCTTTTTCCCCATTGTTCATGGTTGGATAATAATGCCATGGGGCATCCAGATGAGTACCGGAATGGGTACATAACTGGGCAAAATCGATCGCCCATCCGTTTCCTTCCGGCAGATCATCGATTGTTGCACCCGGAAAATAATTGCCCATCTCCGGTGCAGTATCTTTATGGTTTCTTCTCTGGATATGCGGAATTTGAATTTCCGGATCACTTGGCAGATCTTCTTCAAGAACCATGCTGATGTCTACAATTTTTTTGATTTTCATACCTAAACCTCCTAACATTTTTCTGCACATTCTGATATTTAAAGGACAAAACACAGAATGAACATTGACAGTTTCCTGTCCCCCATTTTTGTTACCTCTTAACAAACAGCAAGAAACATGCCAGAGCAGAAATCCGCTGTTTTGGCGGATTTCAGAAAATATACAGTGTCAGGATATCCGTACATAAATGATTGTTTTTTTTAAAAAGATTGTAGATAATACGTTTTCTATGCATGTATGGTTTTAATGACATGTAAGGAAAAACTGACAGGAATTATGCAAAATGAATAAAATAGTTACTGAAATACAAGGGAAAGTTGAATAAAAGTGCTAAACATGATAAAATATTTCGAAAGAAAGAGGTGGGGATATGGCACAATTATCAATGAAGGATGCCAGAGAATTTATGAATGCATTAAATTCATTTGCTATTCTGGATGCAAATGGACGTTATACATATGTCAGCGAAAACTGGTGCCGGATGACAAACTGCACAGAGGAAAATGCGTTGGGGCGCAGAGTAGAAGACATTGTACCGGATACACTGGCACATCAGGTATATGAGACCGGTCAGCCAGTGTTTGGTCATCCGGTTGTCCTGAATGATGTAACAATGTTTACAAATTATATTCCACGGTTTTCTGCGGATAAAAAGGTGGTAGGGTGTTTTTTATACACGATTGTTCATGGTGAGAGAGAAGCAATGCAATTGGAAAAGCAGCTTCAGGCCTTGTCTGAAAAAGTGGAGTACTATCAGAAGCGCCTGAGCAGAGAGCATGGAGCGAAGTATTCTCTGGAAAATATTATAGGAGAAAGTCCGGAGATTTTGCATTTGAAAAATCAGATCCGTCAGGCGGCAGCATCATCGTCAACCGTTCTTATTGAGGGGGAAACAGGAACGGGTAAAGAGTTGATTGCACATTCCATTCATACGCTGAGTCCAAGAGCTACTTCTGATTTTGTCCGCGTTAACTGTTCGGCAATTCCGGAAGATCTGATGGAATCTGAATTCTTTGGTTATACGTCGGGGGCATTTACCGGTGCATTAAAAGATGGCAAAAAAGGACGTTTTCTGGTTGCCAATCATGGATCTATTTTTCTGGATGAAGTAAATCTGCTTCCGGTTACAATGCAGCCGAAATTTCTTCGCGTCCTTCAGGAACATGAAGTGACACCGGTGGGAAGTGCAGATAGTGTACCAATCGATATTCGTGTGATTGCGGCAACAAATAAACCGCTGCTTGATCTGGTAGAAAAAGGTGCGTTTCGAATGGATTTATATTTCCGATTGAATGTCATTCGCATACAGGCTCCGGCGTTGAGAACACATAAACAGGATATTCCGTTATTGGTTGAAAATATGATTGAAAAACTGAATCGGGAGATGGGGACATTTGTACAGGGAATTGAGCCGGAAGCACTGAATTTCCTCATGAAATATGACTGGCCGGGAAATATTCGTGAACTGCAAAATTATGTGGAGGTGGCAATGAACAATGCAACTTCACCAATTTTGACACAGGCAGATTTTGTCCATTCAGAGTCTTTCAAAACCCTGGTCAGTCGTTACTCATCAGCACCGAAGACTACTTATAATCTGCGGCTGTTGAGAATGGAGTTTGAAAAGAATATTATTCAGGAAGTATTACAGACAACGCATGGAAATAAACAGCAGGCTGCGAAAATGATGGGAATTTCAAGAACGGTTCTTTATGAAAAACTGAAAGAGCATGGACTGATCTAAATAATCTTTCTGGACATGAAAATCCCCCATATAGCCTCCGGCAGGCGGATGTTGTAGGAAGCGCAAACTTTACATTGACATTTCCAAACGCAACTTTTATAATAATGAGCGTGTAAAAATAATTGCAGACAAAAACAGCAATGACTGAAACAAGTAAGTATGAGCGGAACATACAGAGAGCTGCCGGATGGTGAGAGGCGCATGGAAAACTGATACCGAATACATTCACAAGCTGCGCATTGAACGTTATCAGAACCGGACGGAAAAATAGATTTTTAAAGATATTTTGAGTCATGAAATATAGAAGAAAAGTTTTGATGATCAGTAGGCTGTGCCGGGAGCAACCGTTATATTGCAGAAGTATTGTCAGATACTTGGTGAGGCGGATCGTGTGAGCGGTCTGTGAATTAAGGTGGTAACACGAGATTTTATCCCGTCCTTATGCATGTACAGTGCGTGAGGGCGGGTTTTGTAATTATAAGACATAAAAAGCCTGAGACTGATTTTTGAATAATTACAAAGTGTATAAGAAAACTATTTTAAACATGGATAAAAAGGAGAGTACATTATGACAGTTTATGACGAGTTAGTAGCCCGTGGTCTGATCGCCCAGGTTACAGATGAAGAAGAGATCAAAGAATTAATCAATAACGGAAAAGCAACATTTTACATCGGATTTGACCCGACAGCAGACAGCCTTCATGTAGGACATTTCATGGCTCTGTGTCTGATGAAGAGACTGCAGATGGCAGGCAACAAACCGATCGCCCTTATCGGCGGCGGTACAGCTATGATCGGTGATCCGTCCGGACGTACTGACATGCGTCAGATGATGACAAAAGAGACCATCAACCACAACTGTGAGTGTTTCAAAAAACAGATGTCCCGTTTTATTGATTTTTCCGATGGAAAAGCATTAATGGTAAACAATGCAGACTGGCTGCTTGGCTTAAATTATGTAGAAGTTCTGCGCGATATCGGACCGCATTTCTCCGTAAACCGTATGCTTTCTGCTGAGTGCTACAAACAGCGTATGGAGCGTGGATTAAGCTTCTTAGAGTTCAACTACATGATCATGCAGAGCTACGATTTCTATGAGTTATTCCAGAGATACGGCTGCAACATGCAGTTTGGTGGTGACGATCAGTGGTCCAACATGCTTGGTGGTACAGAGCTGATCCGTCGTAAACTTGGTAAAAACGCATGCGCAATGACCATTACACTGCTTCTGAATTCTGAAGGCAAAAAAATGGGTAAAACCCAGTCCGGCGCTGTATGGCTTGACCCGGAGAAAACATCTCCATTCGAGTTCTACCAGTACTGGAGAAACGTTGGCGATGCCGATGTATTAAAATGCCTGCGTATGCTGACCTTCCTTCCGTTAGAGCAGATCGATGAGATGGATAAATGGGAAGGAAGCCAGTTAAATACTGCAAAAGAGATCCTTGCATTTGAGCTGACAAAACTGGTTCACGGCGAGGAAGAAGCTACAAAAGCACAGGAGAGCGCACGCGCACTGTTCTCCGGCGGAAATGCAGCAAATATGCCGACTGCAACGATCACAGAAGAAAATCTGCGTGACGGCGAGATTGACATCATGGGTCTGCTGGTTGCTTCCGGATTATGCGCATCTCGTTCCGAGGCACGTCGTGCAGTACAGCAGGGCGGAGTTGCCGTAAACGGCGAGAAAGTTGCTTCTATCGAAGCTTCCTACAAACCGGAAGACATCAACAAAGAAGACTTTGTATTACGCCGTGGTAAAAAGAACTACCGCAAAATTATTTTTGAGTAAGATTTGAAAAATAAAATCAGATTATAGTAACAGACAGGCAGAGCCAGCATAATAATTTCTATGTTCGCTCTGCTTTCTGTAAGTTACAGTGTGCTCCTTGCATGCATTCAGAAAGTGATAATGCTTGCCTTGCATGAAAAGTAATCTGAATGGAGAGGAATGTACTGTACTGATAGTAAATTTACAAGGAGAAACTTCATGAAAAAAATAATAGCACTATTCTTAAGTCTCTCTCTGGTTTTCGCTGTGGGCTGTGGAAGCACATCCACAACATCCATCCGTTTTGGCTCCGCTGCCGTGGGCGGTATGTATTCTGCGTTTGCAAATGCGTACACACAGGTAGTTGCTCAGGATGATGACAGTCTGCAGTTTTCCGTGCGTGCAACCGCGGGATCAGCAGCAAATATCCGTCTGCTTTCTGACGGTTACATTCAGATGGCGATCGCACAGGCGGATCTGACTGACGATGCGTACCACGGAACCGGAGATTTTAACAAAAAACCACTGCACGGTTACAGTGCGGTAGCAGCTTTGTATACCGAAGCCTGCCAGATCGTTGTCCGTGCGGATTCTGACATCCACAGTGTGGATGATCTGCTTGGCAAAAAAATAAGTATCGGTGAGGAAGAGTCCGGAACTGAGCGAAATGCAAAACAGATCCTTGAGGCTTATGGTCTTTCTGATGAACTGGCAGACTGTGAAAATCTGGATTACACCCAGGCAGCAGAGGCACTTGTTTCTGAAAAAATCGATGCCATGTTCTGTACTGCCGGTGTACAGACAACCGTTATCGAGGAGCTGACCCGTCAGCGCGGCATCCGTCTGCTGTCACTTGATGAGACACATATTCAGAAACTGATGGCAGCGTATGATTTCTATACACCGTATACAATTCCGGTGTATACATACAGCGGACAGTCTGAGGAGGCAACAACCGTTGGTGTGCAATCACTTCTGCTTGTCAGTGATGAGCTGAGTGATAAAACAGTGGAAACTCTGACCGAACAGTTATTCAGCCGCAAGCAGGATATTCAGTATTCCCTGCCGCTGGATCTTCAGTTGGATGAAACCAGTGCGACGGAAAATGTGACGATTCCATTCCATGACGGAGCTGCGGCTTATTACGAAAAACATGGAATCACTGTGAATGAGTAAAAAAGGTACTTGTTGATAAGTTTGAAAGGATTTTTATGGAACTACATTTAGATATGTATCAGACCCTTGCCATTGCGGTACTGGTTCTGTTACTTGGTAGATTTTTGAAGAAAAAAATTAATTTTCTGGAAAAATTCTGTATTCCGGCGCCGGTCGTTGGTGGTTTGCTTTTTGCAATCCTGACCTGCGTACTATATGGAACCGGAATCGCAGAAGTTTCCTTTGATGATACGTTGCGAGAAGTTTGCATGGTATTTTTCTTTACTTCTGTAGGATTTCAGGCAAACCTTAAAGTTTTAAAAAGCGGTGGTAAATCGCTGATCGTGTTCTTAGGACTGGTTGTAGGACTGATCCTGTGTCAGAACTTCCTGGCAGTAGGAATGTCAAAAGTCCTGAACCTGGATCCGTTGATTGGTCTGTGTACCGGTTCTATCCCGATGGTTGGAGGACATGGTACCGCGGGTGCTTTCGGACCGGTTCTGGAAGATTTTAATGTCTCCGGTGCAACGACATTGTGTACAGCAGCGGCAACTTTCGGTCTGATCACCGGAAGTCTGATCGGTGGTCCGATCGGTAAATCTCTGGTGGAGAAAAAGAACCTGATCACCACCGCAGTAGCAGAGGATGACAGCCTTCTGGTAGAGGATGAGAAAAAACATACCCGTCATACTTCCATGTATGCGGCAGCTGTATTTCAGCTGATCCTTGCTATTGGTCTGGGAACAATTTTCTCATGGCTTTTGACAAAAACAGGTATGACATTCCCGATTTATATTGGAGCTATGATTGCGGCAGCGTTGTTTAGAAATATTGGAGAATATTCCGGTAAGTTTACAATTTACATGGGTGAGATTAACGATATCGGTGGTATCTGTCTGTCCCTGTTCCTTGGTATTGCCATGATTACACTGAAACTGTGGCAGCTGGCAGCACTGGCATTGCCGTTGGTAATCCTGCTGTCCGTTCAGGTACTTTTGATGTTTATCTTTGCCAGATTCATTGTATTCAACGTTATGGGACGTGATTACGATGCGGCAGTACTTGCAGCCGGAACCTGCGGATTTGGTATGGGTGCGACACCGAATGCCATGGCAAACATGCAGGCAATCTGCGACCGTTATGCACCATCCGTAAAGGCTTATCTGATCATTCCGCTGATCGGAAGTCTTTTCGCAGACTTTTTGAACAGTCTGATCATTACATTCTTTATCAATTTGCTGTAACTTTAACTTATAATAAACACAAACATATTACTTTGGAGGAAACTCTATGTTTTGGAAAAAGAAAAAACAACAGGACGGTAAGAAAACAACACACGAATCCTATGATGTAAAATATGAAAATCTGGCAGTTCCGGAGGTACATACTGAACCGGAAGTGGAAGATGAAGAGGGCGAAGAAGAACAGGATTCCATCACTTATGAATCTGTGGCGATCCCGGAGATTCATATTAGAAAAAAGAAAAAATAAAGAATTGTGCTGAAAATGATATCTTTAAGATGGTATAAGAAAAATGCTTATACTTATTGCAATTAAAGTAGTGCAGTGCTATAATATCGTCAATCAACAAGGGCGTGATGTTGAAAAACGTCAGATAATTGCTGGGTTGGAATTTTGCAGAAGTTCATCTGTAAAACACGATAAGAGAATAAGAAAAAGGGGAGCTTGCCGACAGCAGGCTGAGAGCGGACTAAGTGGTCTGGACCCGTAACCTGATTTGGATAATGCCAGCGTAGGGATATAGCGGATGCAGTATTTTTTGTATTGTTTATAAAGCGGATATACCGATTTTGGTGTATCCGCTTTATTGTTGTAAAAGGATGTGCCCTTGAAAAGTGTGAGTGTGAATCGCAAAGTAGTACATTTTGAAATTTTAGTTGTTATAGAGAAGTATGTTTTAAAAAGATGATTATAAAATCATACAACTATGTATTTCTTGAGAATAGATTGTTTTTTAAGGAGAAAAGAGAAATGTTAGGAACATGTCTGGAAAACGTAAGAACACAGGTACCTCTGGTACACAACATTACAAATTATGTCACCGTCAACGATGTGGCAAACGTATTATTAGCCTGTGGTGGAAGCCCGATCATGGCAGATGAAGCAGAAGAAGTAGAAGATATCACTACAATTTGTGGTGGTTTGAATATCAACATCGGTACCTTAAATAAACGCACGATCGCGGGAATGTTACTTGCAGGAAAACGTGCAAATGAGCTGGGACACCCGGTTTTACTTGATCCGGTTGGCGCAGGCGCGTCCGCACTTCGTACCAACACTGCCATTGAACTGATGGATACCTTACATCCAACCGTGATCCGTGGAAATATTTCCGAGATCAAGACACTGGCATCCGGCAGCGGTACTACAAAAGGTGTAGATGCAGATGTGGCAGACGCTGTGACAGAGGACACTTTGGATCAGGCAGTTGCCTTTGTGAAAAATTTTGCAAAGCAGAGTGGTTCTATCGTGGCAATTACCGGCGCGATTGATCTGGTGAGCGATGGAGAGAAATGTTATGTCATCCGCAACGGCAGACCGGAGATGGGAAAAATTACCGGAACCGGTTGTCAGTTATCCGGTGTGATGACAGCATATATTACCGCAAATCCGGATAATAAACTGGAAGCAGCAGCGGCGGCAGTCTGTGTGATGGGACTTGCCGGTGAGATCGGTTGGCGCAACATGCAGGAAGGCGATGGCAATTCCACTTATCGCAACCGTATTATTGATGCCATTTACAATATGAACGCGGAAACATTAGCGCAGGGGGCAAAATATGAAATTCAATAGAAATACATTGACAAAGGATCAGTTACTTTTATATGCAGTCACAGACCGCCACTGGTTAAACGGCAGAACCTTGCATTCTGTTGTAAAGGAGAGTCTGGATGGCGGAGTGACCTTTGTACAGTTAAGAGAAAAACAGCTGGATGAAGCGCATTTTATGGAAGAAGCAAAAGATTTGCAGGCGCTTTGCCGTGAATATAACGTACCATTTATCATTAATGACAATGTGGATATCGCACTGGCGATGGATGCAGACGGCGTGCATGTGGGACAGAGCGACATGGAAGCCGGAGATGTCCGTGCAAAATTAGGACCGGACAAAATTATCGGTGTGTCAGCACAGACCGTAGAGCAGGCGATTTTAGCAGAAAAACACGGCGCAGATTATCTGGGCGTCGGCGCGGTATTCCCGACCGGTTCTAAGGATGATGCGACAGAAGTGCCGCATGAGACGTTAAAAGCAATCTGTGAAGCGGTATCCATTCCGGTCATTGCCATTGGTGGAATCACACAGGAGAATGTATACACACTTGCTGGAAGCGGTATTTGCGGTATCGCTGTGATCAGTGCGATTTATGCACAGCCGGATATCAAGAAGGCAGCAGAAAATCTGAAAGCTGCAACCGAGAAGATGGTGAAAGCATGAGTCAGAAAAATGTGATGCGGGAGAATGCGTTTCAGAAAGATACAGTGCAGACAGATGTAGTTCAAGAGAATATGTGCAAGAAAGATGAAGCACAAAAAAATGGTATTCGTGGAGCAATTTTCGATTTGGATGGAGTGTTATTAGATTCTATGTCAGTTTGGAACGACCTTGGAGTGCGGTATCTGAAAAAACGTGGCATTGAGCCGGAAGATGGACTGGGTCAGATCCTGTTCTCTATGAGCATGGAGCAGGGTGCAGATTATTTAAAGGAGCAGTACCATTTGCCAGATACACCGCAGGAAATTTTAAACGGCATCGAGCAGATGATTCAGGATTTCTATTTTTACGAAGTGCAGCCAAAAGAAGGCGCAAAAGAGCTATTACAGTTTTTACAGAAGCAAAATGTAAAAATGATCACGGCAACTTCCAGTCCACGGGAGCATGTGACGAAAGCATTGCAGCGAATCGGTTTGTTTGATTATCTGGAGCAGATATATACCACCGGAGAAGTGGGAGAAAGCAAACATTCTTCGCTGATCTATCAACTGGCAGCAGAAAGCCTTGGCACAAAACCGGAAGAAACACTGGTTTTTGAAGATTCTCTGTATGCACTGAAAACTGCTAAAAAGGCAGGCTTTCGGGCAATCGGCGTATATGATGCTGACGGAGAGACGGATCAGGAGGGTGTGCGCCAGACAGGGGAATTATATTTAAAGCGGTTATCTGAGTTTGAGCAATATTGGACAAATTAGTAAATATCTGCGATAGGTCGGGGGCACCACTTCCTGTCGCATTAGAAAACGTATGCTGAACAAATAAGAGACAAATGAGAGGAGATTAAGTTTATGAGAACAGCAGTAACGATCGCCGGAAGCGATTCCAGCGGAGGCGCCGGTATCCAGGCGGATATCAAGACAATGATGGCAAATGGCGTATATGCCATGAGCGCGATCACTGCCCTGACCGCCCAGAACACGACCGGTGTCACAGGAATCTTAAACGCAACGCCGGAGTTTTTAGGGCAGGAACTTGATTGCATTTTTACAGATATTTTTCCGGATGCAGTCAAAATTGGAATGGTTTCTGAAAAAGAACTGATCTGCGTGATTGCAGAGAAATTAAAGCATTATCAGGCGAAAAATATCGTGGTGGATCCGGTGATGGTGGCGACCAGTGGAGCGCGCCTCATCAGTGAGGATGCTATTGATACCTTAAAACAGAAATTATTTCCGCTTGCCACTGTTTTGACACCGAACATTCCGGAGGCAGAAGTGCTGACGGGGATGAAAATCAAAAGTGCCGAAGACATGATCAAAGCAGCAGAGCAGATTTCAAAGGAATATGACTGTGCCGTGCTTTGTAAGGGAGGCCATCAGTTAAATGATGCCAACGACCTGCTTTTTGCCAACGGCAGCTATCACTGGTTCAAAGGCAAACGTATCGATAATCCGAATACCCACGGAACGGGATGCACACTTTCTTCCGCAATCGCATCCAATCTGGCAAAAGGTTATGATCTGCAAACGGCGGTAGAGCGTGCAAAGGAATATATTTCCGGCGCACTGGCAGCAATGTTGGATCTGGGGGCAGGAAGCGGACCGATGGATCACGGATTTGCCATTGAAAATGAATTTACGAAAGAACAGGGGGAGTAAGTGATGGAAAAGAGAACTTCCCTTTTGGAAAACGGACTGATCTGGTTTGGCGCGGGCGTATCCATTGCTGAAATTCTGACAGGAACCTATTTTTCTTCTTTAGGATTTCAAAAAGGTCTGGCAGCGATTTTGATCGGACATGTCATTGGTTGTGTCATGCTGTTTCTGGCAGGTGTGATCGGTGGAAAAAGCCGTCTCAGTGCCATGGAGACTGTAAAAAGCAGCTTCGGAAATAAAGGTGGTCAGTTTTTTGCCATTTTAAATGTCCTTCAGCTGGTAGGATGGACCGCTATCATGATCTATGATGGAGCTTTGGCAGTAGACGGCATAGTTTCGACCGGAAGATGGCTCTGGTGTCTGATCATTGGCGCACTGATCGTTGTGTGGATTTTGATCGGCATTACAAATCTTGGAAAAATCAATACCGCAGCGATGGTACTGCTTTTTATTCTGACATTGGTTTTGTGCAAAGTAATTTTTTTTGACGGAAATGTCATTCAAAGTACCGCAGACGACAGTCTTTCCTTTGGAGCAGCGGTGGAACTTGCTGTGGCAATGCCGCTTTCCTGGCTTCCACTGATCAGCGATTATACAAGAGAAGCGGAAAAACCGGTAAAAGCAACGGCAGTCAGTGCCATTGTATACGGCATTGTAAGCTGCTGGATGTATGTCATCGGAATGGGAGCAGCGCTGTTTACCGGAGAATCTGACATTGCACAGATTTTACTGAAAGCGGGACTCAGTATTGCTGGTCTGCTGATCATTGTTTTTTCTACCGTAACTACCACGTTTCTGGATGCGTATTCTGCCGGGATTTCCAGCGAATCCATTTTCAGTAAGATCAAAGGAAAATACGCCGCTATTGTGGTGACGATCATTGGAACTGTGGGAGCGATTTTGTTCCCGATGGACGATATTACAGATTTTCTGTATCTGATCGGATCGGTATTTGCACCGATGATCGCAATTCAGATCGCAGATTTCTTCCTGTTGCACAGGGACAGACGTAAAAATGCTTTTGACTGGCGCAATCTCATCATCTGGGTGATCGGTTTCGTTCTTTACCGACTGCTCATGCGGGTGGATCTGCCAGTTGGAAATACATTGCCGGACATGGTGATCACGATCGTGATCTGCGTGATCGTCGGCAAAGTTGTGGGTGAGAAATCCACAGAAAAATAGAGTCAAACATAGGTGAGACTTAAGATACGATTCAGGTCAGTATGAGATTCTTTTACGAAAGAAAACTTATTAACGGACAAAAGATTCGTAAAAACAGGAAAAAGAAAAAAGGAGGTTGAGAGTAAATGAAACAGAGTGACACAGTGAAAAAACTTGCGATGGCGGGGGTTCTGACAGCAGTTGCTGTTGTCGGCAGTCTGCTCAGTTTTCCGATTTTTGGAAGCAAATGTGCACCGGTACAGCATATGGTAAATATTCTGGCAGCGGTTGTACTTGGTCCGGGATGGGGCGTTGGTATTGCATTTTGTGCAAGTCTGATCCGTAATCTTCTGGGACTGGGAAGCCTGATGGCATTTCCGGGAAGTATGATCGGTGCATTGTGCTGCGGACTGGTTTATATGGTCTGCAGAAAACTGTGGCTGACCTGCATCGCAGAAGCGTCCGGAACAGGAATCCTTGGCGGACTTGCAGCTTATCCGGTTGCAAAACTGTTTATGGGACTGAATCCGGGCGGTTTGTTTGTATACATTGTGCCATTTCTTGTTTCCACAGTCGTAGGAAGTATTCTGGCTTATTTTCTGGTAGGCGCGCTGCAAAAAGGCGGCGTGATCAGTCAGATACGGCCGGAACGTACATCGGTTTTGAAAAAATCATGATGTATTAGTAGGTAATGCATGGCGGCAAATTGGGGGCACCACCTTTTGTCGCATAAGAAAAATGTTGTGGGCATAAACAGTCATTCATGAAAGAAGGAGAAAAAATGAGAAATTACACAACACAGATGGACGCAGCAAGAAAAGGAATCGTAACACCGGAAATTGAGGCGGTTGCGAAGAAAGAACACATGACGTCCGAGGCGCTGATGAAGCTGGTAGCAGAGGGTAAAGTAGCCATCTGCGCAAACAGGAATCATACCTGCTTGAATCCGGAGGGAGTCGGCAGCATGCTGCGTACCAAGATCAACGTAAATCTGGGGGTATCCAGAGACTGTAAAGATTATGATATCGAGATGCAGAAAGTAATGAGCGCGGTAAATCTGGGCGCTGAGGCGATCATGGATCTGTCCAGCCACGGAAATACACAGCCATTCAGAAGAAAGCTGACAAGTGAATGTCCGGCAATGATCGGTACGGTTCCGGTATACGACAGCGTCATCCACTATCAGAGAGATCTGGCAACATTGACTGCCAAAGATTTCGTTGATGTGATTCGGATGCATGCCGAAGATGGAGTGGATTTTGTGACACTCCACTGTGGAATTACAAGAAAGACCATTGAACAGATCAAAAAACATAAACGTAAAATGAATATCGTAAGCCGTGGCGGAAGTCTGGTATTTGCATGGATGAGCATGACCGGAGAGGAAAATCCGTTTTACGAATACTACGATGAAATCCTTGATATCTGCGAGGAATACGATGTGACCATTTCTCTGGGCGATGCCTGCAGACCGGGTTGTCTGGCAGATGCCACCGACGTATGTCAGATCGAGGAGCTGGTAAGACTTGGAGAGCTGACCAAGAGAGCATGGGATCACAACGTACAGGTTATGGTAGAAGGTCCAGGTCACGTGCCGCTTGATCAGGTAGCTGCAAATATGAAAGTACAGCAGAGTATCTGCATGGGCGCACCGTTCTATGTACTGGGACCGATCGTAACAGATATCGCACCGGGATATGACCATATTACAAGTGCCATCGGTGGAGCAGTTGCAGCAATGAGTGGAGCAGCATTCCTGTGTTATGTCACACCGGCAGAGCATCTGGCACTTCCGAATGTCGATGATGTAAAACAGGGAATCATCGCATCCAAGATCGCAGCGCATGCCGCTGACATTGCAAAAGGTGTTCCGGGAGCCCGTGATATCGATGACAAGATGGCAGAGGCGCGCCAGAAACTTGACTGGGAAGCACAGTATGCGTGTGCACTGGATCCGGAGACTGCAAAAGCAATCCGCGACAGCAGAAGCCCGGAAGAAGATCACAGTGACACATGTAGTATGTGTGGAAAATTCTGTGCAGTGCGCAGTATGAATAAGGCACTTGCAGGGGAGTATATTGATATTTTATAAGAAAAACATTGACAAATCGTCCTCATTAAGAGATTCTTTTAAGGAACTTCGTGAGGGAGTAGTTTGCACAGTAAGAATTGTGTGATTTGTCAACAACCTGTTTATCGTTTTTAGGATAATCTGGCAAATCTTAATGAATGAGACTCATGTATGTCAATAGGGATTAATTTTTAATTCTATGGCATACATGGGTCTCTTTTTTTGAATCTATCAGAATGTACTAGTTATCACAGTTAATAAAAAGTTTATAGAAAATTCCTTGTGCAATGGCAGAATTACGGTATAATAAAGAAAAACTTGAAAACCATACACAGAAAGGGGTTTTGAAAATGGATTTTTTTGACAAATTAGGAAACACAATTTCCGCAGCAGGAAAAACAGGTTTAAGCAAAGCGAAGGAGATTAAAGATACAGCGAGAATCACATTAGATATTCAGGAACGTGAAGGAGCGATCCGCAAACTTTATCAGGATCTTGGACAGGCTTATTATCAGGCTCACAAAGATGATGAGAATCCGGAATACGAGCAGATTGCTGAGATTAGAGCCGCTTTTGAAGAAATCGGTGAATTAAAATCAGCAAAAGATGATATCCGTGGAATCAGAAGATGTCCGGAGTGTGGTGGAGCTGTTGCTGATAGTGCAAACTTCTGCTCGAATTGTGGTGCAAAATGCGAAAAACCGGAGCCGGAAGTATATGAAGGTGAAGTAGTTGATTCTGAGGAAGAGGCAGCTGAGGAGACAACAGAAACTGAAGCTGAGACAGATGCAGAAGATGCACCGGTAGCTGAGGAAGCATTTGAAGATGAGGATAAAACCGAAGAATAAATCTTGCTCCGTGTGGATGAAAATTTGATATTGTGAAGGGAAAAAGTCTATTTTGTCTCATCGGCTAACAATCGCTCGCTGAGAAAAAATAGACTTTTTTCCATTTACGCATTGATATGTTGAAATTTTCATCCACACTACGCTGCGTGACGCATTTACATGCGGTTACACATTAGATGTAGGTAATAGACGGATTTTATAGCGAAACAGATTAGTGGCTGCATAACCGTTGTTGTGTACGTAAATTAAGGGCCTGGTTTTATTTTTTCTCAGCGAGCGATTGTTAGCTGCGGAGACAAAATAAAACCAGACCCTTTTAACAACTTAAATTTCCGCAGAAACCTGCTTCGGAAACGCCTTTTTCGTATAAATGATCATCAGTATCGCACCAATGAGCCAGGAAATCGGATATACCATATACACGCCATCAATGGTTGGAATATGCGGCACAGCCAACTGAATCCATACGACACGATACACACACAGTGAAATCAGGATAATAACCATCGGCGGCACAGATTTTCCGATTCCACGGATCGCTCCTGCCAGACCATGCATGATAGCCAGCATAAAGTAAAACGGGCAGAAGTACCACATAGCACGGACACCATATTCAATTACCGTCGGATCCTTGGAAAATACACCAATGATCGGATGTGAGAACAGTAACAAAATGCCGCCAATGCAAAGGCAGTAAATCACTCCCATGGCAACAGTTACGTTCATGCCTTTTCGTACACGATCAATATTTCCGGCACCATAATTCTGACCGGCAAATGTGGTAGCCGCCATACTGAAACTCATAACCGGCAGAATATTAAATCCGTCGATCTTGATATAAGCTGCAAATCCTGCCATAGCCAGTGCACCATAGCTGTTGACACTGGACTGAACCAGTACATTTGCAAAAGAAATAACAGTATTTTGTATTGCCGTTGGTACACCAACCTGAATGATACGAACAGCCACTTCTTTGTGAATCCGGATTTTTCTTAATGCTACTTTGTAGCTTTCATCTACCCGCATCAAATACAACATACACAGCACCGCGGAAAGCACCTGACTAATATCGGTCGCAATGGCAGCACCGGCGATTCCCATTTTTAACACCGGGATAAATAAAAGATCCAGTACGATATTTGTAAAAGAAGCAATGGCAAGGTACAACAGGGAACGCTTGGAATTACCAACTGCGTTTAAAATACCGCTTGCCATATTATAAAGAACGCTGAACAGCAGTCCTGCAAAATACAGTCTTAAATAAATAACGGACTGTGGCATAACCTCATCCGGTGTTCCCATCCAACGCAGGATCTGCGGAGAGAGTGTGATACCAAGCACGGTCAGCACGACACCAAGGATCAGTGCGATTGCCAGAGCAGTATGTACAGATTCATGAATGCCCTTCTTATTTTGTGCTCCGATAAACTGTGAGACAATGACACCGGCACCGGCTGCGGCACCCATACTGAAGGAAATCAGCAGACTGATCAGAGAAGAACTGGAACCAACGGCCGCCAGCGCTTCACTTCCGAGTGAATTTCCAACGACGATGGAATCCACGGTGTTATATAACTGCTGAAGCATATTTCCAAGAATCAGCGGAATGGAAAAAAGTAAAATGTGTTTCCAGATCGTACCTTCTGTCATCAGGGTAGAACCGGATGATTTTCTTTTATGTAGAGCAATTCCCATATCAATTCCTCCTATAGTTACTCACCAAGCCTCACATGTGTTCGACTTGAATAAAGATATATTTTTTATCTGTGAATTGGTTAACAGCGATAACTTATATTATAACGCTACTTATTTACAGGAATCAATATGAAAATAGAAGATGTAAATTCAAGTCGAACGCACGTGAGACTTGGTGCGTGATTCTGGTCAGCGCAAGCTGACATCTTCTTTTCAGAATCACTGCACTCTACACTCCGTTCCGGTCGGCGCAAAAATCCGGCATTATGACTGCCTGCTTCATTGACTTTTCAAGGTGCCTGTGATACGCTTAACTACTAGGAAAAAAGAACTGTTGAGTCTTTATTTAAGTAGATTATTATGCAGACAGTTCATCCGATAAATACCAAAAAAGGAGTGATTTGATTATGTGTAAAACCTGCAAAGGAAAATATTATATGACCACAGCGATTGCCTACACTTCCGGCAAACCGCACATTGGAAACACTTATGAGATCGTGCTGGCAGACAGTATCGCCCGTTACAAACGTCAGGAAGGTTATGACGTATACTTCCAGACCGGAACAGACGAGCATGGTCAGAAAATCGAGTTAAAGGCAGAGGCAGCCGGCATTACACCGAAAGAGTATGTTGACAAAACTGCCGGAGAAGTAAAACGTATCTGGGATCTGATGAATGCTTCTTATGACAACTTCATCCGTACAACTGATGAGGATCATGAGAAACAGGTACAGAAAATCTTCAAAAAACTGTACGATCAGGGAGATATTTACAAAGGATATTACGAAGGAATGTACTGCACACCGTGTGAGTCTTTCTTCACAGAGTCTCAGCTGGTAGACGGCAAATGCCCGGACTGCGGCCGTGAGGTTCAGCCGGCTCAGGAGGAAGCATATTTCTTCAAAATGAGCAAATACGCTGACCGCCTCATCGACTACATCAACACTCATCCGGAGTTCATTCAGCCGGTTTCCAGAAAAAATGAGATGATGAACAACTTCCTGCTTCCGGGACTGCAGGATCTGTGTGTATCCAGAACATCCTTCAGCTGGGGTATTCCGGTAGATTTTGATCCGAAGCACGTTGTTTATGTATGGCTTGATGCGCTGACAAACTATATCACAAAAATCGGTTACGATGCAGATGGTAATTCTTCTGACCTGTTCAAGAAAAACTGGCCGGCAGACCTTCATCTGATCGGTAAAGATATCATCCGTTTCCATACCATTTACTGGCCGATCTTCCTGATGGCACTGGATCTTCCATTGCCGAAACAGGTATTTGGACATCCGTGGTTACTTCAGGGTGATGGAAAAATGAGTAAATCCAAAGGAAACGTACTGTATGCAGATGAGCTGGTAGATTTCTTCGGCGTAGATGCGGTTCGTTACTTCGTACTTCATGAGATGCCGTTTGAAAATGATGGAACCATTTCCTGGGAGCTGATGGTTGAGCGTGTAAACTCCGACCTTGCGAATACTCTTGGAAACCTTGTAAACCGTACCATCTCCATGAGCAACAAATATTTTGGCGGCGTGGTAAACAAAACAGGCGTTGAGGAAGACGTAGATGCTGACCTCAAAGCAGTTGTAACAGGAACCCGCGACAAAGTAGCTGCAAAAATGGATCAGCTGCGTGTGGCAGATGCAATTTCAGAAGTATTTACCTTATTCAAAAGATGTAATAAATATATCGACGAGACCATGCCTTGGGCACTTGCAAAAGATGAGACAAAACAGGATCGTCTTGCAGAAGTACTTTATAACCTGGTTGAGAGTATCAACATCGGTGCAGAACTGTTAAAGAGCTTCCTGCCTGAGACATCTGCAAAAATCCTTGCTCAGATCAACGGCACAGAGCGTGATTTTGACGATCTGGCAACCTTCGGTCTGCGTGAGAATGGTCTGAAAGTAACAGATAAACCGGAAATCCTGTTCGCGCGTCTTGACCTTGCAGAGGTTATGAAAAAAGTAGAAGAACTTCATCCGCAGGTAAAAGAAGAAGCACCGGCTGAGGAAGCAAAAGCAGACGAGGAAGTCATCGACATTGAGCCGAAGGAAGAGATCACTTTTGAAGACTTTGGAAAAATGCAGTTCCAGGTTGGCGAGATCATTGCCTGCGAAAAAGTGAAAAAATCCAAAAAACTGCTTTGCTCTCAGGTAAAAATCGGAAGTCAGGTAAAACAGATCGTTTCCGGAATCCAGAAACATTACACACCGGAAGAGATGGTCGGCAAAAAAGTCATGGTACTTGTAAACCTGAAACCGGCAAAACTGGCAGGCGTTCTTTCTGAAGGTATGCTGTTATGCGCAGAGGACGCAGAGGGTAATCTGTCCCTGATGACACCGGAGAAAACAATGCCATCCGGAGCGGAGATCTGCTAATGATTTTTGACACACATGCACATTATGATGATGAACAGTTTGATACAGACAGAGAGGTGCTGCTTCTCGGCATGGCGGAGCAGAATGTCGGCACGATCATAAATGTCGGCGCATCTTTAGACGGCTGTTGGCGCAGTGTGGAGCTGGCGCATCAGTATCCATTTGTCTATGCAGCGGTTGGCGTTCACCCGGATGAGGTAGGAGACTTAAATGATCAGACTTTTGCCCGTCTGCGGGAAACAGCCCGCACCGAAGAAAAAGTGGTAGCCATTGGCGAAATAGGTTTGGATTATCACTGGGATGTACAGCCCCACGAAGTGCAGCAGCACTGGTTTGTACAGCAGATGGATCTGGCAAAAGAGCTGGATCTGCCGATCGCGGTACACAGCCGCGATGCGGCAAAAGATACCTTTGATCTGATCGCTGCCCGTGGTAAAAATCAGCGCGGCGTGATTCACTGCTATTCCTATTCTCCGGAAATGGCGCAGGAATATGTAAAGCTTGGATATCATATCGGACTTGGCGGTGTGGTGACTTTTAAAAATGCGAAAAAGGCGAAAGAAACTGCACGACAGATTCCTCTGGAGCGCATTTTGCTGGAAACAGACTGTCCGTACATGGCACCAACACCGTTTCGCGGAAAACGCAACAATTCCGCGTATATCGATTATGTGGCACAGGAAATCGCAGATCTGAAAGGAATTTCCAAAGAAGAAGTGATTGCTGTTACCGAAGAAAATGCAAGAAAGCTGTTTTTATCCAAATAAGAAAGTGAGTTGTGCATTAATTCTCATTTGCATTTGAGTTGGTTAGAAATAGACAATATTTGCAGAGTATAAAACTTGAATATGGAAAATCATTGTTTTTCATATAATATAGGAGAACATAGGAATATGAGTGAAAACAGACCAAAACCGTATCTTGGAAATCCGCAGGAGACCATTGCGGTATTAAACCGTTATAAATTTGCATTTCAGAAAAAATTTGGTCAGAACTTCCTGATCGATACTCATGTGCTGGAGCGCATTATCGACGAGGCCGGTATCACACCAGACGATTTTGTTCTGGAGATTGGACCGGGTATCGGAACCATGACACAGTATCTTGCCTGCGCAGCCCGTGAGGTTGTTGCGGTGGAGATCGACAAAGTGCTGATCCCGATTCTGGAAGGTGACACACTGAAAGCATTTGATAACGTAACTGTCATCAATGAAGATATTTTAAAAGTAGATATCAACAAACTGGTAGAGGAGAAAAACGGCGGCCGTCCGATCAAGGTGGTAGCCAATCTGCCATATTATATTACGACACCGATCATCATGGGTCTGTTCGAGAGCCATGTGCCAATCGAGAGCATTACGATCATGGTGCAGAAGGAAGTTGCAGACCGTATGAAAACAGGACCGGGTTCCAAGGAATACGGTGCGCTGTCTCTGGCAGTACAGTATTATGCAAATCCGGAAATCGTGGCAAACGTGCCACCGAACTGCTTCATGCCGCGTCCGAATGTTGGTTCCGCAGTCATTCGTCTGACCAGACATGAGACACCAGTCGTTGATGTCAAAGACGAAAAACTGATGTTTCGTATTATCCGCGCATCCTTCAATCAGCGCAGAAAAACACTGGTAAATGGACTGAAAAATTCCGGTGAGATTAATTTCACCAAGGAGCAGATTGAGGCGGCGATCACAGCGATTGATAAACCGTTGACAATCCGTGGTGAAGCATTGACACTTGCAGAATTTGCAGCTTTATCGAATGCTTTTTCTGAGATGTAGTAATTATCGGATAAGAATTGAAATTCTGCAGATGATAGGAATATTAAAGTTCATAATAAATTATCTGTGGAATAAAAAATAATCTGAGTCATAAAGTTTAGAATGAAAGAAAAATTCAAACTTTATGGCTCAATTTTTATATTAATTATTTTTGTTCCGTATTTGCTGACCGTTTGGGTGAGAGGCGGTTTTGGAGGAAAACAGACACATCCTGTACAGGAGCAGATCGAAGAACAATTGCCCTTTGTGGTGGCACGGGAAATTTCGATAGATAGTGAATCGGAATGCCTGAAGGCACAGACGATTATTGCCCGAACCAACCTGTGGAAAAGCTATCAGAAAGCATTGGCAGAAGCACAAACAGATGAAGATGCAGCAGGCAAAACTCAGACAGGTGAAAATGTATCGGAAGAAAATCTGTCAGCAAAAAAAGAGGCAGGAAAAAGTACAACAAGTGAAAATGACTCAGACAAAAGTAAAAAGATTCAGGACACAAATATAGAATGGACTGTATCTGATTCTGAGTTAGAAAGTTACACAGAACAGGAATTGAAGAAAATTTGGGGAACTTCTTACGAATCCAACATGGAAAAACTCAGACAGGCAGTGGAGGAAACTTCCGGCGAAATCCTGACCTGTGAAGATCAGACGATTCAGGCAGCTTATCATTATGCCGCAAATTGTAAAACCAGAAACGCATCCGAAGTTCCCGGTCAGGAGGATTATATCTGGCTACAGAGTGTCGACAGCGAAGATGATATGCTTGCGGACGGATTTTTGAATGTCAGTTACATGGAAAAACAGGATTTTGTAAATGCATTGGCATTGATTTTTCAAGATGAGGTGTTGGATGCGGCTCAAATGCCCGGCGCATTGGAATTATCCAAACGCGACAGTGCCGGATATGTGACGGAGGTAACCTATGGAATAACGGTAGCAAACGGGGAAGCGGTGCGTCAGGCGTTGCATTTGAATTCTGCCTGCTTCTATCTGTCTGAACTGGACGGGAAAATCCGTATTGTCACAAAAGGCATCGGACATGGACTGGGACTTAGCCAGTATGGGGCAAATGAGCGGGCAAAACAGGGGAAAAACTGCCGCGAAATTTTGACTTACTATTATACTGGTGTCAGCATCAAATCATGGTAAAAGTTAGTTGAGGGTATATAGAAATCGGCATATAATATGATTCATTAATTTACTATAATTGCGATAAAGGAATAAACTCTTTTTCTTATAGCAGGTATCATAGTTCATTTTCCGTATTTTTTGCAGTCCGTTTTTACTGCATTGAATAAATCCATTTTTTTCGGAAAGAATAACAGTAAAACCATAAGTAAGAACTGGAATCTGGAGGAGAAAAATGGAAAAGCAGAAAAAGACAGAGCATGTTGAAAAAAAGGAAAAACGGCGACGAATCATCCATACACAAAAATCATATCTGACCGCAGGAGTGATCATGCTGGTGGCAGTCATTGCCATGGCGGGGGCCTATCAGAGAGAAAAGAAAAATGCGGAAAACGCACAAAATGAAGCGGTGGCACTGGCAGAAAACGACTGGGTGGAGCCTGAGACAGATACCACCTCTACCGGGGATGAGACCCAGGAAACCATGGCGGCACAGACACCGGAATCACAGGTTTCCGACAATCTCAGCGCACAGACTGATACAACAGGGATCTCACAGACAGATCCGGTACAGGGAAGCACCGATACGACGGCGTTAAACAGTCAGGTGCAGACCAGTGAAGAACCGGTGATGCATTTTTCTGCATCGGACACCATCAGCTGGCCCCTGGAAGGCGATGTGATCTTGAACTACAGCATGGACAGTTCGGTTTATTTTGCCACATTGGATCAGTATAAGTATAATCCGGCACTGATCATTGCGGGAGCAGTCAATGACCGCGTGACAGCGGCAGCAGACGGGCAGGTGATCGGTGTGGATACGACTGCAGAAACAGGACAGACTGTGACCATCGGGCTTGGTGACAGCTATCAGGCAATCTATGGTCAGTTAAAAGAAGTCGAAGTATCCGCGGGAGATTACGTGAAACAGGGCGATACTATCGGTTATCTGGCAGAGCCGACCAAATACTATTCCGTAGAAGGCGCAAACTTGTATTTTTCCATGACAAAAGAAGGAAAACCGGTAAATCCGATGGACTATATTCGATAAAAGTTTTGTTCACGCATTGCAGCGAATCTGTGTATAATAACAGTGTACCGGTTAATATTCGCAATCGAAAAAATAAATACAGTTTTACCGGAGAAGAAAAATCCTGGTATCCGGTGTCAGACGTCTCACCTGATATCTGGATAAAACGCTATACGTTGGTCGGTAAAAAGGAAGGTACGTGAATAAAATACAGCAGGTTCGATTGCTTTTTATAAGGATGTTTGGGGTGTGCAGTAAGATATGCGAAAAATATGGACTGTGCGCCCTGAGCAGAGAAACTGCAATTGGAATATACGAATCCGATGAAAATGGTGCTCGGATGATTCAAGTCGAACGTACGTGAGACTTGGTGCGTGATTCTGGTCAGCGCAAGCTGACATCTTCTTTTCAGAATCACTGCACATCCTCGCGGAGCATTTATCTCAGTCGGAGATTGAACTCCCACTGAGAAATACTTGTTACTACTCACCACTTGCAGAAGTGGGAGTCTCAACTCAGACTGAGATGAAACAGGATGAGTCTGTTATTGTACGATATAGATGAAATATGCTGAATAAGAAATAATTTAAGAAAATAAGGGTAATATTGGAGAGAACATGAGAGAAACAACGAGAAATTATACATATATCTTAAAGTGCGGGGATGGAAGTCTCTACACTGGATGGACGAATGATATTGCAGCACGCTTGGAACAGCATCGCAGCGGAAAGGGTGCCAAATATACACGGGGACGCGGACCATTGCAACTGGTGTATCTGGAAGTGTATGACACAAAATCAGAAGCGATGAGTCGTGAGGCAAGGATCAAACGTTTTACAAAAAGTGAAAAGTTGAAACTTCTTGCCGCAGAAGAATGGCGTTCGGAACTGACTGTGGAGGAACAGGAGTTGCTTATTTACAGAGATTAAAAAATGAGCTGCCTAATATTCTAGGTAGCTCATTTTGATCGACGTTGATAAATACGCTATGAATGTTATCTTGAGATAATCATCTTACAGATCGGATTTCCCATGGAGGAAAATTTCTGTTCATATTCAGTCATAACATTTCCCTGGTTCAGTGTTTCATCATGATGCAGATCCCAGGTAAATGCATCTAAATGCCATCCTGCAGGCTCTACCTGCTCTAGGGAGAACTGGAACAGATCTTTGTTGTCGGTCTTGAATTCCACATGTCCTTCCGGTTTCAAAATTTTATCATATCTGCCGAGGAAGGTCTGGGAAGTCAGACGGCGTTTTGCGTGGCGGTCCTTTGGCCATGGATCGGAGAAATTCAGGTAAATACCATCCACTTCATGTTTTGCAAACATATTACAGATGTTTTCTGCATCCATACGGATAAAACGCAGATTTTCCGGCTGTGTCTCCATAGCATCTGTTTTTTCCAGAGCGCGGACAAGCACGCTGGAGTATTTCTCAATACCGATGTAGTTAATATTCGGATTCTGCTGAGCCAGAGTGGTGATAAACTGTCCTTTTCCCATGCCTACTTCAATGCGGATCGGGTTGTCATTTCCAAATATTGTATGCCAGTTTCCGGCCTGTGGGTCTTCTTCCAGAAAACACAGCGGATGATCAGCGATGGTTTCCCGGGAGCCCGGTACATTTCTTAATCTCATAAAAATAATTCCTTTCATCGTTAAAAATACTTTTGTTTTGTAAAATTTCCATTATAAAAACAATGGAATTGTGATAATTATAGTAAAAAATCAGACACAAACGGTGTCCACTATTGTATTTATGTACTTACGATATTTGGTAGTTTTCTTATAGAAAACGTCTTAGGTTTGTACTTAGTAATTTTTTATAGAAAATTTTGTGTCTGCTTGGTATTTTACTATAAGTTTCATGGAGCGACAAGAGAAATACCGCTGTTTTGCAGAGAAATACGGGTGAATTTTATTAAGATATCCTGAATTTTTCGCTGTAATGCCTGTTTCTTAACACTTGAGAGGTGTTTCTACTGGACGGAATATGTGAATTTTGCTATGATAATTGTTGTGTGAATTTTTATTTATCTCAGTCTGAGTTGAGACTCCCACTTCTGCAAGTGGTGAGTAGTAACAAGTATTTCTCAGTGGGAGTTCAATCTCCGACTGAGATAAATGCTCCGCGAGGGCGCACATTGTCTGGGAGACAATGGTTTTGCGCCGACCGGAACGGAGTGTAGAGTGCAGTGATTCTGAAAAGAAGATGTCAGCTTGCGCTGACCAGAATCACGCACCAAGTCTCACGTGCGTTCGACTTGAACTTAATAGAGAATCCTCTCATATCTATAAATGATGAAGGGACAGACCGTTTTCAATAAGAATTCCGTTGCTGATTGAGATAAATACTCTATAAAGATGTGCAGAGTTTTTTGGGGAAGAATATAATCAACACATTTATGGGAAAAATAGAGTAAAGGTACGAAGGTATGCAAACGACGTTCAAGGCATTCTTGAAATGAGACCTGGTGTGTAATTCCGGTCAGCGAAAGCTGCGATGAAGTTTGGCATATTTGGAGGAAAAAATGAAAAAAATATTAAAGAGAATGACAGGCATTTTCCTGTGTGTGGCAATGGCGGTTGGCATATTTGGCACAACGCCGGCTTTGGCAGAGGGGGAAGATGTCAGCGAACAGAACACGCAGGCGCAGGCAGCACAGTGGCCGACGGGACCGGAAGTGCAGGCATCAAGTGCAGTAGTAATGGATGCGTCCACTGGCACCGTTTTATTTGAAAAAGATGCGGATACACCGCGTTATCCGGCAAGTATTACGAAAATCATGACGACTTTACTGGCACTGGAGAATTGCAGTCTGGATGAGGTTGTACATTTTTCGGCAACAGCGGTATACGAAAATGAAGGTGGCACTTCCCATATTGCCAGAGATCTGGATGAGGAAATGACGCTGGAACAGTGTCTGTACGCGATCATGCTGGAATCGGCAAATGAATGTTCCTACGCTGTGGCAGAGCATGTGGGTGGTGGTGACTATCAGAAATTTATCGATATGATGAATGCAAAAGCAGCAGAACTTGGCTGCACCAATACGCATTTTAACAACTGTAACGGTCTGCCGGATCCGGATCATGTGGTCAGTGCCCGCGATATGGCACTGATTTCCAGAGAAGCGATCAAAAACAGTATGTTCCGTAAAATCGTGGGAACCGTGCGTTATGAAATTCCGCCGACAAACAAACATGCGGATCCAACTCCGCTGAACAATCATCATCAGATGATCAGCGCATACAAAGGTCGTCAAAATCTGTATGAATACTGTGTAGGTGGTAAAACCGGATGGACTTCTGATGCCGGAAATACACTGGTAACTTTTGCAGAAAAAGATGGCATGACACTGATCTGCGTGGTTATGGGATGCAGCGCAGGCGGTCAGTACAGAGATACCAGAACATTATTTGATTATTGTTTTGACAACTTTAAACTTTTTAACGTATCACAGAATGAAAACCGTTACGAAAATACGCAAAGTACAGGAAATTCTTTGTTTACAGAATGGAATGCCTTTGCAAAAGTAGACAGTACGGCACAGATCATACTTCCGGCGAATGCAAATTTTGCAGATACACAGACAGAGGTTAATTATGATCAGACAAGTGACAGCATTCTTGGAACGCTGGTTTACTCTTATGGTGGAAGACAGGTTGGAACTGCCAATGTGGTCACGACTGGAGCGAAGATCACTGCTTATCCGTTTGGGGAAAAATCTGGTACGGTAAGTAAAAACGATAACCAGACAGAGCTGTCAGAAAAAAGTGCAGAAACCGGGAACGATGTGCAGAATAACAATACTTCTGCAACAAAATCCAATACACAGATCAGCAAAAAGAAACTGCTGTTGATCGGCGGAGGTGTTGTGGGAGCAATTATTGTCGTGCTCATCATCTGGTTACTGTATAATAATATCCGTCGTATCCATCGTAGAAAAGAAGGACGCGACCGCCGGTTTAAGACTATAAAAAATAACCGCAAGTGGAACAAGCGTGGTGGACGCTAAAATCATATTTCGGGTAATTGTGTGGTTTAAAATGTAGGTTATGAAAAAGGACTCTGCAATTTTGTCTCGTCCGCTAACAATCGCTGGCCGAGAAAAAATAGCCAGAGTCCCTTTCTTTTACGTTGTGTTTTAAAACCACACTGCTTACCCTTGCGTTGTGCCACGCTAAATAGCCGGGAATTTCAGTTCTTTATATTTTCCATATTTCTGCTGAACCACATCCATATGCTCAAAGAAATCAATTCTCGTCTTAATGATCTCATTTAAGTGCTCTGCACGGGCAGAGTTTACATTTCGATCACGGATCAGACCATTCTCAGCAAGTACAAATTTGTACTCGCCATTCTCGTCTTTTATCAGATCTCCACCTGCACCACAAACTGCACACTCGAATGGGAACTCAATACCATCCCAATGTTTGTCGCCTTTGTAGATCAGTGCGGAATGACATCTCGGGCACATTCCCTGATCCGGATCACCAAGCCATCCGCGCTCTTCTACCGGAGTGTTGATTGCTTTAATAATGTTTTCGCCCATCTTGTGAGCACGCTCAATCTGCTCGTCGCGCAGTAATACGTTACCCGGACGACCATTTCTTGTGGACAGCATCTGGTCAACAACCTGTACAGACTGTGTGAACATGGTCGCGCCCATGCCTTCCAGGGCAAGTGTCTGCCAGTCATGGCAGGAACCGCCGACAGCGATCAGTCCGCCTACCATATGTGGATCTTCTTTGACTGCACCGATCTCAAGCAGGAAAGAAAGCTCGTATGCCAGAAATCTCTGTGCAAATTTCAGATACAGAGAACTTGGTGTCAGATCATAGGTCGGAACACCAACAATGATTCCGTTGCAGGTGTACATTTCCTGAACGATCTTTTCCATATCATCTTTGCTTTTTAAGATACAGCCATTGTATTTATCAAGTTTTCCCATTGCTACATCACCCATCTGCATGGTACATGCTTCACATCCGGTACAATGCTCGATGTTGTAATCAAATAAATTGATCAGTTTGCACTCAGCACCAGCCTCCTGACAGGCAAGCAGCGCTTCTTTTACTAAAATTTCGCTGTTTCCGTTGTGGCGTCCAGCCACGATACCTAAAATCTTCATTGTAAAACCTCCTAAATTTTTAATAACCTCAATAAGTAACCTGAATTTGTAGCTGAAATCCAAAAAGTAAGTTGCTATTTTATAAATGGATTTCTTGGTTAAATTCAGTGTAACAGGAAGCAACTGGTCTGACTAGTGATGTATCTTTCTCAATACATGCAAAAGTATTATAGAAATATGTCTTTTGGTAATGGATTTGTTGCAAATAGGTTATGGAAATGATACTATTTGCATGGACAATGACCTATATTTGAGAATAGATAGGTTTGTAAATAGATAAAAAATAACGGGAAGGACAGGAAACGGATATGACATTTAATCAGATCAAATATTTTGTCACAGTGGCAGAGTGCCTGAGTTTTACAGAAGCAGCAAAATGTCTGTTTATCACGCAGCCGGCATTGAGCCGCCAGATCAGTGCCATGGAACAGGAACTTGGAACGAAACTTTTTGTGCGGGATAAAAAGCGGTTGAAATTGACACCGGGTGGAAGTGTGCTGTATAACCGCCTGCTACATTTGCTGACAGACTATGAGGAGGCGGTGGAGGAAGCCAGACATGCCAATTCCGGATATGAGGGAAATCTGCATATCGGATTTCTGGATATCTATGATATTTCCGGTTTGTTTGACGATGTGATCCGGGAATTTCGGGAGGCATATGAAAATATCGAAATGAGTTTGGAGCGATTTTCTCTGAAGGAACTGCCGGAGCGGTTGTATGCCCGGGATCTGGATCTCATTTTGACCTATGGTTTTTCCCTGTATGATAAACCGGATCTTATGACCGTAAATATTCAGAAGTTTGATTCCTGCATCATGCTGAACCGAAACCATCCGCTGGCGGCGCAGGAGACGATTTCGCTGGCGGATCTGAAGGAGGAGCGCTTTATCCAGTTAGGACCGAAAGCAAGTGAGGAAGGCTATCGGTATATCACCAATCTATGCGTGCGATGTGGATTGCACCCGAATATCTTTCCGGTGGAGAAGATGGAGGACGTCATGCTGTGGGTTCAGACTGGAAATGGTGTTGCGATTACTACAAACCGCAGTATCGAAAAGCAGAATCCTCATGTAGTGATCCGCGATATTGATGTGCCGGAGGCGAAAAATCATAACATCACTATGGCATGGTGTAAGAATAATTACAATCCGGCGATCGCAATTTTTATGGAAATGCTTGAGAAAAAATTAACAAAAATTTTATAAAAATCTTATAAGATACACGATTTTAAGGGATTTGAGACAAAAATCTCAAAAATAGTACGGAAATAAAAACATTATAATGAAGAGAACGGCAATTTTTTAATAACAAAAATGGATTAACAAAAACGGCGATTTTAGAAAAAAATGTTGAAATCTGGAAAATGCCGGAAAAAAATGCAGAGTTAAATTTGTATAACGCATAACACTAATGCACAAAACGGATAAGTGAAAACTCTTTGTGCAAATTGCATATAAAAGAGAAGGACGGACTGCTCTGGTTTGGTGAAAATAGATTGACTTTAAGAAATTCTTAAGCTAAAATACGGGTATCGCATTCGAAACTACCCCATGGACGTGACGGACAAATGTCTGTAGGGAGTAAGGTTTTGAAGGTAACATATGGTTTAATGGTATTATAGGAGGAAGTTGAAATGAGCAACAAAAAGACCAGTAGCTGGAACCTCGGTGTAAAAGGCTACATCGTAGTTATTCTGGCGTTCTTCTCATGTTATGTGTATTCCGCACTGACATCAGATTCCCTGAACGTGACACGTGACATTTTCGTTAATGTTTTGAAACTCAATCAGGGTGCTATTTATGCAATGTCAACTATTGCAGTACCGTTTGGTATCGTTGGAAGTATTATTCTTGGTCGTCTGATCAATAAGCATTCAATCCGTCTTTACTGGGGATTAAGTATGATCATCACTGCTGTATTTACAGTAGCAATCGGTCAGATGCACAACACAGTAGGTGTTGTTGTATGTTATGTAGTAATCTACACATTCTCCCTTGCATCTGCTATGCTGCTTGCAGGTGAGATCATCGGACACTGGTTCCCGACAAAACGTGGTGTAGCCATGGGTCTGTGTACAGCTGGTTATCCGTTATCTGCAGCTACAACATCTGCAGTAGCAGGTAAGTTTGCTGAAAGTGCTGGATATTCCATGTACTATGTAGCAATCGCAGTTATTGCAATTATCGTTGGTATCGTAGTAATCCTTTTTGTTCGTGATTTCCCGGAAGAAAAAGGTGGATACCCGGATAACAACCCTGCATTCGATGGTGAGAAAGCAAAAGCTGAGCATCAGGCAGCTCTTGAGTATCTGAAAACATCCAAATGGACAGCTGGTAAATGTCTGAAAACAGGACGTATGTGGGTTCTCTGGATCGCAGTTGGTATCACAGGATTCATGTCCATGGGTATCATGTCAAACTTCGTAACAAAATTTATGGTTATGGGATATGAGCTTCCGAACGTACTTCAGATGCTTGGTATCGCAGGTGTACTTGCTATCCCGGGATCTATTGTAGTAGGTTGGTTAGACGTTAAGATCGGTACAAAGAAAACCGGTATCCTGATCAACGCTATGGCACTTGTAGCAGTTCTTTGCTGCTTAACACATGTAACAGCATTACATTATATCTCCCTTCCAATCCTTGCTGTAATGTTAGGTGGATCTTCCAACTTAATGGTATCCTGTACAGCAGCTATCTGGGGACGTTATGATTTCAAAAATGCATTTTCAGTTATCCAGCCGCTGAACTCTGTTATGACAGGTGTTGGTATCACTGTAGTATCTGCCTGCAACAGCATTGACAAGACATGTCAGCTTGCTTACATCATCATGGCAATTATGGCAGTAGTTGGTCTGATCGCTATGTGTGCATTAAAAGTAGAGCCGATCGACAAAGACGTTCGCTAATCAGCAGAACATAAATTAGAAAAAAATATTGTTTTAGTCATATTCCCTGAATTATTACAATAGGACTGCCGGACGAAGATGTTTCGCCCGGCAGTTTTTTGCTTGCTAGGAAATGATACTGAAAATTCTATTGATAAAAAATAAAAGCAGAAAATAGGCATTTTATGTATACAAAGGACAATAATTAAACATGGAAAAATTTGCATAAAAAACCAAAAAGTTGTTACGTTTTACTTGTGGTTCCATGTGCAATCCTCTATAATAATTCTATATGGTAAAATGCAGGTTACAGTATAAGGTCAAATAACACGGCAGCAAAAGGAATGACAGAACGGTAGATTAGGGCAGCAGGATAAAATACTGAAAAGAGAATTATTTGATTATAACATATCGTGAAACCACGCGTCCCTATGCGTGGCTTTTTGCATTTTATAAAGATTTATATGGATTTATAAGGTTCGATACAGGAGGACAAAATGAGTATCAAAGAGTGTTATGACAAAATGGGTGCAGATTTTGATGAGGTAATGCAGCGTCTTGGAAGTGAGAGTTTTATTAAGCGTTTTGCCGTAAAGTTTCTGGATGATTCCAGTTATCAGATGATTCTGGACGGAATTGAGGCAAAAGATGCAGAACTGGCTTTCCGTGGAGCGCATACATTGAAAGGTGTCTGCTCTAATCTTGGATTTACAAAACTGTTTGAGGAGAGTTCAAAACTGACAGAGATTTTACGAGGAAGAGAACTGGTCGGTTATGAGGAAGCACTGGCAGAAGTGGAAAAACAGTATCAGATTACGGTAGATGCGATCAAGGCACTTGACGCGTAAGGAAACATACTGCAAAAGATGAGATCAATGGTATATCAGATGGGAGATGACTCCAACCTCTATAGGTGGTGAGAAACAAGCTAGTATCAGTGGTGGGAGCCAATCCCCCATCTGATATAGCCTCCGGCAGGATTACAGAGGTGCGCAGTTGAAGTATGTCATGCAATTGCATGACGCGCACCTCGCAACAAGAATGCCGGAGCATTCTTGAATTTGGATAAAATGCTATATCTTATCAATAAAGTCAGGAATGATTAAAGGAGTGCTATGATAAAGGGTATGAGTATGACTTGGGAGCAGGCACAGGCAGAAATTGACCTGTTTAGAAAAATATTTGAAGAAGTACGTCTGCTGAGTGCAGAGGAAGTTGGCAGCAACGAGGCAATTGAGTCAGAGGAAGAAAAACTGACGCAGATGTGTCAATGCAAATCCTGCTCAGAACAGGCGCGCAGTGAACACGGATGTATCGCAGCTAAGGTGCTTGCGGGAAAAACTCAGAAAACCAAGCTGGAATATATCGGAAGTGATCTGTATGAGATCGTTGCCCGGTATGTGGAAATTGACGGCAAACCATATGTAATGGAGATGGCGCATCAGGTGGAGGAAGAATTGATCATTGAACGGGAAGGAATCGACCTGTCCGGAAATGTCAAGGATTCTCTGTTTGACAAGCTGTATATTGATGCGCTTTCGGGTGCTTACAATCGACGGTATTTTGAAGATTGTGTGCGAAATAAGGTTGTCAATGCCGGCATTGCCATGTTGGATCTGGATGATTTTAAAGTGAGCAACGACACATACGGACATGATCTGGGTGACCGTCTGCTTCATCTGGTGTCTTACACTATTATGGGACTGATCCGCAAGACCGATGCCCTGATCCGTTACGGCGGAGATGAATTTTTACTGGTCATGCCAAATGTCTCAGAAGAAGATTTTGAGAAAAAATTGGAAGAAATTCAGTATCAGATTCATATGATACAGATTCCGGACAGCAGAGGTGTCTTTCTGTCCGTCAGTATCGGTGCTGTGATTGCAAGAAAACAGACCGTGGAAAAAGCAATGTCCCGGGCAGATAAGGTGATGTACATTGCAAAGAAACAGAAAAATTCCATTGTGACTGAGTGGGATAGAGATCGTCATCCCGCGGACTGGAAGAAGCATTACAGTGACAGTACAAAGCAGAAAATTCTGATTGTGGACGATTCGGAAATGAACCGTGCGATTCTCTATGAAATGTTGCATGACGATTTTGAAATTCTGGAAGCAGAAAGCGGGGAGCTGTGTATCGATATGATGAAACAGTATGGCAGAGATATTTCTCTGTTGCTGCTGGATATTGTCATGCCGGGAATGGACGGCTTTGCGGTGTTAGAGCAGATGAACCACCAAAAATGGATCGAAGATACACCGGTTATTATGATCTCCAGTGAAAATTCTGTAGCATATATCAGAAAAGCCTATGACATGGGCGTTTCTGACTTTATCAATCGACCGTTTGATGCCAATGTAGTTATCCGACGTGTATACAATACCATTAAATTATATGCAAAACAGCGCCGTCTGACCACGATCCTGACAGAACAGATCAAGGCGAAGGAGCAGAGCCGCAAGATCATGGTGGCAATTTTGAGCCATATCGTAGAGTTTCGTAATGGAGAGAGCGGTCTGCATGTACAGCATATCAATGTGCTGGTAAAAATGCTGTTGGAGCGTTTGCGACAAGTGACCGATAAGTATCATATTTCCTGGTTAGAGCAGGATATCATTGTGATGGCATCGTCGCTGCATGATATTGGAAAAATCGGTATCGACGATAAAATTTTGAATAAAAGAGGCAAACTGACTGCGGAAGAATTTGAGATCATGAAGACACATACGCTGATTGGTGCGTCCATTCTGGAAGATCTGGAATGGTATCAGGAGGAACCGTTGGTGAAAATGGCATATTCGATCTGTCGCTGGCATCATGAACGCTATGACGGCAAAGGATATCCGGATGGTCTGAAGGGAGAGGAGATTCCGATTGCTGCTCAGGTGGTTTCCCTGGCAGATGTGTACGATGCGCTTGTGAGCAAACGTGTATACAAGGAAGGTTATTCCCATGAAAAGACAATAGAGATGATCCTGAATGGAGAGTGTGGTAATTTTAATCCGATACTGATTGAGTGTCTGAAGGATATACAGTCAGATATACCTGACGAAGTCTATCGGGGGGGGGTAAAATCCTGCTAGGTGCATGATTATCGGAAAGAAATATTGAGAAAGTCAAATTTGGAGAAAAAGAACTGTCTGCGTATGAAAAACATGCGCTGGCAAGCTTTTATCATAAAATGGTTACATTGTGTTATGAAAGCAGTAACCGGTGGTGGAAATTAATGATGCGTTATTATTATTGTTTTGAATTGTCAGGGGGACATGAGTTGTGGTAACTGGAATCGCAGGTGTACTGACCGTGATCGGCGAACATTTCTGGCTGGTTGTGATCGCATGTATTGAAGTGGCAGTGGCATTTATTTTGCTTGGAACTGCTTACAAACGAAAAAAATACAGAAATGACCGGTCAGGCGGAGCGCAGATCGAAGGTGTGGAGCGAGACTTTTTAGAAGCCTGCAATGACTGGAGAAATGAGGCGTGCATTATGGTTCGCCGGGAGGATCTCCTGCCGGTTTATGCTACAGACAGTTTTTATGACATGCTTGGTCTGAATCTGCGGATGCTGCAGGAGGATATTCGAAATATCGGACTTAATATGGCAGATCCGGAGGATGAGAAAAGGCTCTGGAAAAAGTATGAACAGTGGGATGGCAAAGAACCGTTGGAAGAATCGGTCAAATGGAATACCGGAAAATGGCTGCTGCTTGGATTTCGACGGACAGAGGATGGTGTCTATGATCTGATGTCTGTGTATGAAATCACACAGTTACATGAGAAGATTCTGCAATACGAAGATCGTCTGGATGCAGCAGAAGAAGCAAGTCAGTCCAAGACAAGTTTCCTGTACCGGATGTCCCATGAGATCCGTACCCCGATGAATGGTATCATGGGTATGCTCCGGCTGGCAAAAGAGAAAATGGAACCACAGGCTCCGCCTATGCAGTATCTGGACAAGACCGAAGAACTGGCAGGACATTTGCTGGCACTGATCAATGACATTCTGGATATGTCACGTATTGAGGCAGGCAAGGTAGAGCTGGAGCACAAACCGTTCAGTTTGAATCGTATGCGTGAGCGCCTGTACGATATGTTTGCCAAGAACCTGGAAGCAAGAAATATCCGTTATGCGGTTAATTTTGAAGATATTACAGTGGATTATGTGGTTGGTGATGAACTGCGTCTGGATCAGGTGATCATCAACTTCCTTTCCAATGCCGTAAAATTCACCTCCGAAGGTGAGATCATCGTCACCTTCCGTCAGATGATGATCCAGGAACAGACACTGGATCTGATGATCAGCGTGCGTGATACCGGTATTGGTATGGATCCAAGTTATGTACAGCGTATTTTCCGCCCGTTTGATCAGGAACATTCTGACACGGTGAAGAAGTACGGTGGAACCGGTCTGGGTATGGCGATCACTGACCAGATCGTAAAACTGATGGGTGGTGAGATCGTCATTCATACGGCATCGGGAAAAGGAACCGATTTTTCTGTGTTTCTGCACTTACCGATCGCAGATGAAGCAAGTATTCAGGAAGCTGCAAAAATCGAGGAGCGTCAGGAGGAAGAAGTATCCGGAGAATCTGTATTCTATGGAAGACGGATTCTGCTGGCAGAGGATAATGAGATCAATGCCATGGTTGCAGAGGAAATCCTTGGCGGTTTCGGCGCGCAGGTGGATGTGGCAGAAAATGGTCAACTTGCGGTACAGATGTTTGAAGAAAAACCAGAAAATTACTATGATTTCATATTAATGGATATACAGATGCCGGTTATGGACGGAAGGGAAGCAACAGAAACAATCCGTCAGCTGAATCGTCCGGATGCGCAGACCGTATTGATCTTTGGTCTGTCTGCAGATGCGTTTGTGGAGGATGAGCGTAAATCAATTGCATGTGGCATGAATGGTCACTATGCAAAACCGATTGATTTTGAAGCATTACAGCGAAATATCGGCAGTTTTTTGAATGTTCAGAAAAAATAAATGAGTGATAAAAAATAGACAAGCGACAGAGAAAAAGGAAGTTACATCAGCTGGGAGATGACTCCCACCTCTATAGGTGGTGAGAAACAAGCTAGTATCAGTGGTGGGAGCCAATCCCCCATCTGATATAGCCTCCGGCAGGATTACAGAGGTGCGCAGTTGAAGTATGTCATGCAATTGCATGACGCGCACCTCGCAACAAGAATGCCGGAGCATTCTTGAAAGATTATGCGCAAGAGAAAAGTGGGTATAATAGATGAAAAATAGAAATAAAAAAGCGGGTGTGGCGATCGCTGCTGCTTCTGTGATCACGGCAGGTGCGGTAACGGTGGCAGTTGCCTACCAGAGCGGGGTGAATTTTCAACCAAAAGATTCCAACCGTAAGCTTCAGAATAATCAGGTCGTTTTTTCCGATAACAAGGATCAGGTAGAGCATACCGAGGATGATAACGGCGATAACAGTGAACTCTGGGAAAAAAATCAGAATGATCAGCAGGACAACAATCAGGAAAATGCAAACCAGTCGGACTATCTCTTCCAGAAAGATCTGCAGAATGGTCGTGCGACAGCTGTAACCGTTGGCGTGAACAGTGGCGGTGCCAGTGGAAATAACGATCAGTTCACCGGTACACAGAATGGAACTGGCAGTCAGAATGGCGGGGGCTATAATCTGACGGATGATACTTCCAATGCAGATATTATTATCAACGGCAACGGAACCGGGCAGATCACGGATCCGAATGGAAATGGTGCCAGTAATGGCAGTGGAAATAGCCAGAACAGCACGAATGGAAATGGGAGCAGCAATAATTCCGGCTCTGATACAAATAAAACACCGTCCACAGATGACAAAAATAATGGGAATAACAATTCTGACAACAATAACGGTGGTTCTGATAACAAAAGACCGTCTGCAACCGCGAAAGATCCCGAAGTAAAGAAAGAATGGAACAACCGGGTAGATGGTGTTACTGATCATCCATATCCGGATGATGGCATCTCAGATGTTACCGAAGATGAAGATGGTGACTATGCAGGTGTAGTAATCTGTCAGCGTTGGGATGCGGATGCCGTTTATATGTATAAAGGACAGACGATTGATCAGACGCTGATATATAATTCGCTGGATACGTTCGTATATTCCAATGACCGGGAAAATCGCTATGTCTGGGGAGAAAGTGCTCTGAATCAGTTTATCCGGATTGATGCGGTATCTTTTGATGGCGGTACAACCTGGAAAGATCAATTTCCACTGACGATTCCGACCACGGTGACGGATGATACCATGATTATCAAGGTGTCTTATCGACTGACCAAAAATAAACCATGGGTAGAGCGCCAGGTGCCGTATGGTTTAAAAGCAAATCGTATCTTTGTACTTTCCAAAGAAATTCAGGAAGAAAATTCTGTGATCGATACAGATACGATTCTGAATTATGATCAAAATCCGGAGGTAGGCTCCATTGTGAATCTGTATCGGTTTCAGAGGGACTATCTGGGAACCGAACCGTTAACAACATTGTTCCCTGGATGGATGGAAGATGGAAAACTGGTTTCGTGGTTATATACTTCCACAGAGGGACGACATATCCTTGAACCGGCAGAGAACGTACCACTCAGCAGTGAATATACAGTTCAGCTTAATGTGTTCTGGATGACAGATGACGGGAAAATTGATCCATCTGGAAACAGTCTGACTTATTTGCAGACACTGACAGGTATTTCAAATAAAGCTGTTAAACGAATGAAGGATGGTACGATTCTTGACCGAATGCAATATGATGAATTGACTGTGCCGGAATATATTCAGGCAGTGTCGATTGACGAATCCACAGATCTGGATGTTGACTATTTGAAAATCCCGGATACGGTAATATATCTTGCTGACAGCAGTAAAGGATTACATGTCAACCGTGGCTATCTGGTAGATGAGGATAATCCGGTTTATCAGTCCACAGACGAGGGTGTGTTGCTGAACAAAGAAGCTACGGAAATCCTTGGAATTCCTTACAAATTAAAGAAACTGACAATTCCTGCGGCGATTACCAATATAAACCTGAATGCAGATAATCAGATATCCGAGATTCATATTGAGGCAGAGACGCTGGATGGTGTACCGTCACTCAGTTATGAAAATATTAATCACTGTAAACTGGTAGTACCGGAGTCTTATATGGAGGAGTTTCTGGAGGAGAATAATGCAAATATCCGCTATGGAACCGGAAACAGTGTGGCATCTGCGGATGATCCGTCCGTTACATACACGATGAAAAGTGGTGTTGTTATAAGCAGTAAAGGTGAAATACGCAGAATCGTTTCAAAAAATAATACATCCGTTACATTGCCAAATACTGCAAAACAGATTGAAAAAGATGCTTTTTCCAAAGGAACAGGTATTGAGACACTGATTTTGCCTAAAAATGGAACAACACTTCATCTGGAAGACGGATGCTTAAATGACAGTGATGTAACTGCTATCTGGTGTTATTCCAAGAAGCAGTATGATACAGTAAAAGAAGAACTGGCTGATTCCGGAACGGATAAGGATGTTTCCGTAGAACTGCTACAGAAATCAGCAGAGGGTTACTATTACAGAATATCAGATGCGGGCATTATGCTGATGAGTGTGCCGGAGAATCTTACCTCTTTTGATGGTACAATGACAGCAGAGGATGGAACTTCGCTTGAAATCAATGCCATTGCAGAGCAGGCCTTTTCTGACTGTCAGGATCTGGAATGGGTAACACTTCCGGAAAGTATCAAGAAGATTGGTTACAAAGCTTTTGAAGACTGTATCGGGCTGCAGGGAATTTTGATCAATTCTACCGATACGATCACAATTGGAAATGAGGCGTTTTGCGGATGTGACAGTCTGCGATTTGTGGCATCCAATGCGATGGAAGGCATCATGGAAGATGATTACGCGCCGCTGATTTCTGACAGTTATTCGATTAATACCGGACTGTATTATTTTTATACGCCGACGGATTCTACCGGTTACTTTGACGGGCATCTTTCTTTTACGGCAGCATCAGGGGTAGCCTCTTATGGTCTGGTGGATATTGGTGGAGATGCCAGAATGTTATATGGTTTGGATAGTAATGGATCTCCATGGATTGGCCTGCGGTCAGGCGGAGAAGTGTCAGATCAGGTGACATTGCCGGAGAGCACCACGGAGCTGTTTCACTATGCGCTGGCGGATACGAAAAGTCCATCCGGAAGTTATTCTGTAAACTGGGATGATATGTTGGGACTGCACTGGCTGGATCCGGGTGCATTCCGCAATTCAGATCTGGGTGGAAGTATCACTTTGTCAGGAACCTTTTTCTATCTGGATAACGATGCATTTACCAGTTGTAATTCCATTACAGATTTTACGGTAGATGCCAGTGTTTATCTGGGAGAGGGTGTATTTCAAGATTGTAAAAATATGACAAACGTGTCGCTTGGTGAGTTCCTTGACAATTCCGCAGTTTATTTCGGATTATTTACCGGATGTGACAGTCTGCGGGATATATACTTTAACAGCGAATCAGCCCCGAAGCTGATGCTTTATGGAACGAGGGAATATCAGTTTAATTATGGCTGGACAGAGGAAGAAGAACTGGAAAAATTACGGATTCATGTGCCGGAGAGTTCAAAGGAAATGTATATACGTGACTGGCGCTATGCTTTTGCCGGTTATATTGATTATCCGAATAAGTCTGCATACGATCGAATGTGGGAAGATATTCGATGGCAGCATATAAACTGGGATACCTGGGAGTTCCCGTCAGATGAAGAAGTAGATGCTTATGTGGCAGAAGCATTGCTGAAAGCAGAGAACCGTGCACGAAAAGCATTAGGAATGGAGGAGGTATCCAGATTATCAGAATGGTATGAGTATACGGTTGACAGCTATGGATTTGTCACATTGACCGGAGTGCCGTCATATTGTACGGAAGCAACGCTGGATGCAGAAACAATCGGACTGTCATCCGGAGGATATCTGGATAATATTGGAACGGGTGCTTTTTCCAAGGCGAAAAATCTGCAGAAAGTAGTAATTCCAAATGGTCTGTCTGCTATTTACAGCAATGCCTTTGCCGGTGTGGAGAGCGACAGCGTTACGCTGGTATTTGAAGGCTGGGCGCCGAATTTGTTCCGAAGCGATGATGATATCCTTAATGGAGTGCCGTTCTCCTTTGGAATCGATGACAGCCGCATTCATATTCAGGTACCGGAAGGCTGGGAAGACTTTTATATTAGTATGTGGGAGTACATTTTTGCCGGCTATGATACTGCGGAAGATATGTGGGCAGGAGTTGAGGCAGATCTGGCAGAACAGAATGGTACAGAACCGACGAATGAGGAGATTTTGACAGAAGTGAACAAGCGTCTGGTAGTATCCCATAACCGTATCCGTGCCATGATGGGACTGGACCCGGAGCAGGTAGAAGACAATACTTCGGATGGCTCCGGAGAGACAACGGATACTGATCCAGATGGTACGACGGAAGGAACCACAGAGGAAAATACCAATACGGATGTTTCAGGCAATACAGTTTATGAAAATTCCAATATATGGATGGTAAATACAGGAATCGGAAATCTGGATACCGCCGCTTCTGAAAATACAGGTGCGGACCGTACAGATTCCGACCATGAAGATGCAGACAGTGCAGAGTCAGAAGATACATCTGCAGACAAGGATAAGAAAAAGAGTGAGGATGCAGATGTAGTGACAAAAGATACAGATGCGGCGATCCCGGAACAGGAGGATACACAGGAATGATCGTGGAACAGTCAAAACAGATCGTAGAAGAGATCAGCAAGGCTTTTATCGGTAAAACAGAGATCATCGAAAAAGTACTTATGACAATCTATGCAGGAGGACATGTACTGCTGGAGGATGCTCCGGGTGTCGGAAAGACAACACTGGCACTGGCATTTTCCAAAGTGCTTGGACTCAGCAATAAACGTATTCAGTTTACAACAGATACACTGCCGTCAGATATTACCGGTTTTACGATGTTTAACCGTCAGACGAATGAATTTGAATACCGGGAAGGAGCTGCAAACTGTCAGCTTCTTCTGGCAGATGAGATCAACCGTACTTCACCGAAGACGCAGTCAGCACTTCTGGAGGTTATGGAAGAAAATACCATCAGTATCGATGGTGAGACACATGTGCTGCCACTGCCGTTTATCTGTATCGCAACACAGAACCCGTTGGGATTCTCCGGAACACAGCCGTTGCCGGAGTCACAGTTAGACCGTTTTATGGTATGTCTGTCCATCGGTTATCCGACGCTTGAGAGCCAGATGCAGATCATTACCGCGCAGCGTTATCACAATCCGCTGCTGGATATCAAACCGGTGACAAATGCACAGAACGTACTGGAAGTGCAGAACTATCTGTCTTCTGTAGAGTTAAAAGACAGCGTACTGCGTTATGCGATCCGTCTGTGTGAGGAGACCAGACGTCATCCGCTGATCGAACTTGGTATCTCTCCGCGTGGTGTTTCTGCACTTGTTAAAATGGCGCGGGCAAATGCGCTGATCCGGGAGCGTAATTATGTGATTCCGGAAGATGTACAGAGTGTATTCTGTGATGTATGTGCACACCGTCTGGTGCTGCGTCCACAGGCGCAGGTAGAAGGCGTTCAGGCAAAAGATATTCTGGGAGAGATTCTGCTGAAACTCAGACCTGGAACAGAGGAGTAAAGGATATGAACAAAAACAGGATCGGCTATCTTGTCCTGATGGCGTGTCTGGCAGTGCTTGTTTTCTTATTCAGTAATCGGTTCCTGTTATTTCTGCTGATCATGATGGTGGTGCTTGCCGTGCTGATGGCTGTATTGAGCCGTGTAGATGCCAGAAATATGATGGTGGATATGGAAATTGTTTCCGGAACACAGGAAGGAAAAGACCTGAAAGTAAAGGTAAAGATGTATTCCAGATTCCCTCTGTATGCAGCACGTAGTATTCTGATGGGCGTGGATATTGAAAATACCATGTTTTGCAGTACAGAACGCAAATATTATTTCATGTATTTGTCCGGTAAATCCAGGGAAGTGGAGCTGACCATTCCGGCGCGGCGCTGTGGGGAAGTGAAGATACAGTGTGCAGAGATTTTACTGCAGGATCTGTTAAAATTATTTCGAAGGAAAATTCGTCCCTTTGAGACGGTACAGACCATCGTATATCCGCGTTCCGTGAACGTGCATGTGGAAATGTCCCGGGCAACCATTGGAGCACCCCGTGAAGAAGGGCGCATGCAGAACCGGAAAGGAAATGATCCAAGTGAGATGTTTGATATCCGGGAATATGTGCCGGGAGACGATATCCGTTTGGTACACTGGAAGCTTTCCAGCAAGACAGAGAATCTCATTTTGCGGGAAGCCAGCGATCCGTCTCATTACAATATGGTACTTTTACCGGATCTGGGACGTAAAGTTATGAATATAGAAGCAGCAGACGAACATGGAGAACCGCAGGAAAATCCTGTAGAAGAAATCAATACAGCTGTAGCATTTGGTACTGCGATCGGAGAACAGTTATTGCGGCTTGGATGTGCATTCTGTATGGCGGTTCCGGGTAAAAATGGTCTGCAGCTTTGTGAAGTGCGGGATCGACGGGATCTGCAGCGGATGCTGATGTTGTGGATGAGCAGTCCGATTCCAGAGTACAGTGGACAGGCGCTGCAATATTTTATCACAGAGCATCTGGAAGAATATTTTACACGGTTACTGATCCTGTCTGCAGGCGTATATCAGCAAAATCTGCATACGTTAAGTGGTCAGATTGGAACCACCGTGGTCAGTGCCAGAGCAGATCTGGATACAGTGATCAGCAGCGTGAGTGGAAGCTGTGAAATGACCGATATACCGGTAGATAAGACAGAAGAAATGTACCGGATTATTTGTTAAGGATAATAGATTACTATGAAACGTACGAAAAAACAGTTTACCGTTGATCGGATTGTACCGGATAGTGAGGGAAAATTACATATTAAAGTAGGAATCCACCTTCTTTTGAGCCTCTGTCTGTGCCTTGGCAGTCTGAGTGTACTGCATGCAGAGGGGAATGAGTATCCGTCGATATCGGCAATGGTATATTTGCTGATGATCGCCACACTGGTCTGCTGTGTGTTGTCACAGAGAAAGAGAGAAAAACAGTGGATGAAGGTATTCTACTATGGAGGACCATGGCTTCTGGTACTGATCCTGACCGGTTTTCACGGATATTGGACCGGTGCCAAAAGTTGGATCAACATGATCCTTATGTACTGGAATGAAGTACACGATGGTGGTGTGGCATTGCTTTCTGTTTCGCAGGAAAATGCGGCAATGCAGTCATTTACACTGTTGATGGTCATTTTCTGTGCACAGTTTTGCTGGTGGATGGTAAAAGACCGTAAAGTGATCTGTGGCATTGGATACAGTATGGCATGGACGATGCTTGCATTGATGACAGGTATGTTTCAACCATATATGGGCATGCTGTTTTTGATCGGATTAGCCGGATTATTTCTGGCAATTCAGGGCGGTTACGTTACTGCCAGAAATCTGTTCTGTTTTGTAGTGGTGTCGGTGATTGTCGTGATCGGTGGTCTGACGCTTCCACAGGAAAATCTGGATTCTGTGACACAGGCAAGACAACAGTGGAAGGAACAGATCCGAACCTGGCGTTACGGTGAGGATTCTCTGCCGGAGGGAGATCTCAGACAGGCAGCTTCCTTGCAGAAAAATTCGAATGAGATGCTCCAGGTTCAGACAGGGCAGCAGAAAATGCTCTATCTGCGAGGCTTTGTAGGCGAAGTATATCAGAATGGAGTATGGCATGAACTGCCTTCTTATACGTATGGCAATGAAAATGCCGGAATCATGAAATGGTTTTTACAGCAGGGATTTCACCCACAGATGCAGGTGGCAGAATATTATGCACTCTGCTCCGAGGACAACCAGCCGGAAGAAAATGAGCTGAGTATTTCGGTGACAGACGCTTCCCGATATTATTTCTATCTGCCAGTCAGCATGGAGGAAGTAAACGGTTCCAATTATAAAGAGAAACGTTCTTCCCGACTGTTTAGTACCGGTTGGCGTGGAGCTGGTTCTTATTCCGGAACAGAACTGTCCGGTTCCAGACCGGCAGAGCTGACAGTGGCAGAGGACTGGGTAAGCGATCCGACCACAGAGGCGCAGAAACAGTATTGCCAAACGGAATCAGTGTATCGTGATTTTGTATATGAGAATTATACACAGACAGATGCAGATACGGTGAAATTGATGAATGAATTTTTCTGGGATGATTATGATCCGGAAAGCGATGGTATCTACAGTGCCTTAAGTCAGGTACGAACGGTGTTAAATAATAACGTGAAATATGTGGAAAAACCGATGGCAGCACCGGAAAGTTATGATCCGATCCGCTATTTCCTGACAAAATCCAGACAGGGAAATTCGATGTTGTATGCATCCGCAGCAGTAGAGTCACTGCGGGTACATGGAATTCCGGCGCGTTATGTAGAAGGGTATTTTGTATCAGAGGAACAGTCCGCAGCAAACGGCGGAAAGGTATCTCTGACCGGCAAAGATGCACATGCATGGGTAGAAGTTTATTTTGACGGAATCGGCTGGCTTCCGGTAGATGTGACACCGGGATATTATTTCGATTCTGTATCATTACAGCAGATGGTAAGTCTGCCGGATACCGTTCAGAAAAATGCGGCGTTAAGCAACAATGGCTATGATACAAACATTGTGAAAAATTCCGGCAATCAGGGCTCAAAAGCACCGGAAATCCTGAAAAAAGTATTTAATGTGGCAGCCATCTGTCTTGGGATTGTTGGTTTGCTGGTGATCCTGCTTACTGCTATCTTTGTTGTATTAGAGATTTTAAGAATACTGGCAGAATACATCTGGAAACAGCATGAAAGCTATTTTTCAGACAGCGAGCGGATTGGATACAAGACGAAGAAAATTTATCATTTGCTTGCGATCCGTGGAATTGATGCAAGTCTTGGATGGAATATGGAAGATACCGATACCGCGATTGCAGATACTTTTTCTGAGACCAGTCCGGGAGAGTACAAACGTGTCTGTGTTCTTTTGGAAAAGGCAGCATACGGAGGCATGATCCTCAAGCAGTTTGAGGAGCGTACGGTAGACACATTTTTGACAAAAATTTCAGAAGTAGACAAAAAAAGTAACTGGCGGATCCGTCTGCGTCTGCGCTATGATGCGGTCTACTGTCTGCGTCATTATAAATAAACAGACCGAAAAATAAGGAGAGTACAGCGATGGATTTATTTGATATCGTAGGTCCGATCATGGTCGGACCATCCAGCTCCCACACTGCGGGAGCCGTGCGAATGGGTTATGTGGCAGGAAAACTGTTGGGAGAACCGATCTGCAAAGCAGAGATCCTTTTGTATGGATCCTTTCTGGCAACCGGGGAAGGACATGGTACGAAGAAAGCGCTGGTTGCAGGTCTGCTGGGGATGCAGCCGGATGACTACCAGATCGCAGACAGTTTCGAGATTGCGGCACAGCGTGGGATAACGGTGGCGTTTGGTGAGGCGCATCTGGAGGAAGCTCATCCGAATACGGCAGTGATCCGATTAACCGGTGTCGGAGAAAAATATACGGAAGTACAGGTGTCTTCCATCGGTGGTTCACGGATCAGTATTGATAAGATCGATGGCATCAACACTGGATTTTCAGGGGAATGTCCGACACTGATCGTACACAATATGGATCAGCCGGGATGTATCGTGGCAGTTACTTCCATGCTGGCAAAGAAAAATGTCAACATTGCGACCATGCAGGTGTATCGTTCTGCCAAGGGTGAGCAGGCAGTTATGGTGGTGGAATGTGATCAGCCAATTTCCGAGGATGGCATTCAGTGGTTAGAACAGGTGGAAGGCGTGCTGAAAGTGACGTATTTTGCCGGAATTGGGGCGTAATGTTACTAAGGTAAAAGATGTTCTCTTATTTTTTATAGAAGCATTCTTGAATTATAAGATTTACTGAGCGCCGATCGAATTCCACAAATAGGATGTAGATGGGAATAGAATAACAGGTAGAAAAGGAAACCATAATTATGGCAGTAGAATATCACAGTCTGAGAGAGCTGGTAGAACTGGCAGAAGCACAGGAGAAATTTGTATGGGAGATTGTACAGCAGGCGGATATGATTGAGAGCGAGCGGACTGCTGAACAGTCCTTTGCCAAAATGCATGAGATGTATCGGGCAATGTGGCAGGCAGATCAGGATTATGACGGAGCGCGCCGTTCTGCAAGCAGGCGCGCGGGCGGAGACGGAGAAAAGCTGGAACAATATAATGCGTCCGGAAACAATATCTGCGGACCGTTTATCGGAAAAGTCATGGAAAAAGCAATAAAAATGGGAGAATCCAACGCTTGTATGCGGCGTATCGTTGCAGCACCGACGGCAGGTTCCTGTGGCGTACTTCCGGCGGTATTACTCAGTTTTGCAGAAGATTTTCCGGCAACGGAAGAAATGCTTGTGCAGGCGCTTTATGTGGCAGCCGGAATCGGAAAAGTCATCGCAGAGAATGCTTCTCTGGCAGGAGCGTCCGGCGGATGTCAGGCAGAGATCGGCTCTGCCAGTGCCATGGCAGCGGGAGCGCTGGTCTGTCTTCAGGGCGGAGATGCCGAAGCCATTATGCATGGGGCAGCTCTGGCATTGAAAAATATGCTTGGTCTGGTTTGTGATCCGGTGGCAGGTCTGGTGGAAGTTCCGTGTATCAAGCGGAATTCTTATGGAGCAGTCAATGCGGTGACATCGGCACAGCTTGCCGTGGCAGGAATCCGCAGTGCCATTGATCCGGATGAAGTCATTGACAGTATGCGGCGGATTGGAAATCAGTTACCGGCTTGCTTAAAAGAGACCAGCGAGGGCGGTCTGGCAACGACGGAGTCTGCAAGGCATTACCAGTCGTAAGGGGATTTCAGAGAATAGCAAACTTTATCTCAGTCTGAGTTGAGACTCCCACTTCTGCAAGTGGTGAGTAGTAACAAGTATTTCTCAGTGGGAGTTCAATCTCCGACTGAGATAAATGCTCCGCGAGGATGTGCAGTGATTCTGAAAAGAATATGTCAGCTTTCGCTGACCAGAATCACGCACCAAGTCTCACGTGCGTTCGACTTGAAGGGTGGAGAAGAACAAAATTTTATACAAAAGGAGAGGTATAAAGTGATGAAAGAAGAAAAAGCATGCAATAGAAGTGGTGCGTACATTGCGCCAAATGCAACGGTAGTCGGTGCTGTCAGTATGGGGAAAGACAGTAGTCTCTGGTATCAGGCAGTAGCCAGAGGAGACCATGACAGTATCACTATCGGGGAAGGCAGCAACATTCAGGATGGCTGCATTCTTCATGCAGACGCAGGTTTTCCGGTTGTGATCGGGGATCATGTCACGGTTGGTCATGCAGCGATCATTCACGGATGTGAGATCGGAGATGGTGCACTGATCGGCATGGGTTCCATTGTTTTGAATGGAGCAAAGATTGGAAAAAATGCGATCATCGGTGCAGGCGCGTTGGTGACACAGGGAACAGTGATTCCGGATGGTATGCTGGCAGTTGGTTCTCCGGCAAAAATCAGACGTGAAGTGACTGCCGAGGAAATAAAGCAGAACCATGAAGATGCTTTAGATTATATTGAAACTGCAAGAAAACAGTTTGGAGACTGATGTTCGATTTGAAAAAATTCCGGAGCATTCTTGAAATAGACAAAATAATGCAATAAAGCATAATTAACAGATAATTTAAAATAATATAAAAAATATACAGAAAAAGTGTTGACAAATCACTTAAAGTGCAATACAATAAAGACAACAAAAGAAGAGAGAAAACAAAATAAAAAATCTTCTTTCGTTAAATAACTACAGGAGGTCAGTCCAATGGAGTAAGCAAGAAAATAATCTCTTTTGACAGAGTTTATCATTATAAAACAATCAGTTAAAGGAGGACAAGTCCATTGAGAGGTAGAGATCCATAGTTGAGACAAAAGAAATAGAAGAAAGGGAGGTTATATAGTGAAGCTTAGATTTAACAGGTGACAGAGCTATCTGATGACGAGAAAGTCGGATAGCTCTTTTTTGTGCTTTTATTTCTGTGAAAAATAAAGATTCTCCCTGAAAATATCTTCGAAAGTAAAGTTTTTTACAAAAGCTTTACTTTTTTTTTGCGCAATCCTGATAGTATGAAAAGCCAAATCTGATTAAAGTATACGTCGTAAGGCAAACAAAACAACTTGCCAGCATGACCCGAATAAGCCAAAGGCAATGCAGGTCTGTACATAAAAAATAAACAAGAAAAAGATGTAAATCGAAAAGGAGAGAATCGAAATGAAACTGAAAAAAATGATGGCACTTGTACTTTGCGCAGCAACAGTAGCAGGACTTGGACTTACAGGATGTGGAAACAGCGATAACGGAGCAGCAGACAACGCAGGAAGCGCAGCAACAGAGAGCGGTAGCACAGGCAGCGCAGATGCATCTTCTGATTTTTCTGGAAATATCAGCGTATTATCCCGTGAGGACGGTTCCGGTACAAGAGGCGCTTTCATCGAGCTGTTTGGCATCGAAGTAAAAAATGATGCAGGCGAGAAAGAAGATATGACAACGGTAGATGCAACCATCACAAACAACACAGAGGTTATGATGTCTACGGTAGCAGGTAACGAATACGCAATCGGTTACTGCTCCCTTGGTTCTTTAAATGACACCGTAAAAGCAGTAAAAATCGATGGTGCTGAGGCAACTACAGAGAACGTATCCAACGGAACTTACAAAGTATCCAGACCGTTCAACATCGTAACAAAAGATAACGTAAGCGATGTAGCACAGGATTTCATCAACTACATCATGAGTGCTGACGGACAGCAGGTAATCGCAGATGACGGATACATTTCCGTAGCAGAAGGTGAGACATTCACATCTACAGGAGCAAGCGGAAAGATCACAATTGATGGTTCTTCCAGTGTATCACCGGTTATGGAGAAACTGGTAGAGGCTTACAAGAAAGTAAACCCGAATGCAGATATGGAGCAGCAGACAACAGATTCCACAACAGGTATCACATCCGCTATCGATGGAAAATGTGACATCGGAATGGCTTCCCGTGATCTGAAAGACGAGGAGACAGGCGTTACAGCTACAAAGATCGCTCTTGACGGTATCGCAGTTATCGTAAATAATGCAAACCCGATCGATGAGATCAGCTCTGATATGGTAAAACAGATCTTCACAGGTGAAGTTACACAGTGGGATGCTGTAAAATAATCAGTTCCATTAAATAACACAAATTATATATGCGTCACTACAGATTCCGATTTGAACGCAGGTCGTAAAGCGATTGTGTTCATGAACAAGTAGCGAAAGTGGATTGTGAATGTCCGCTTTATGTAGAAAAGAATCTGTGTGGCGCATTCCCATAGGGAGAAACAAAACATATGAAACGAAAAGAAAAAGTGTTTGAAATTATTTTCCTGCTTGTTGCCTGTATTTCCATCGTGGCAGTAGCCATGATCTGCATTTTCTTATTTGCAAACGGAATCCCGGCAATGGGAAAAATAGGACTTGGAAAATTCCTGGGCGGACAGGTTTGGAAGCCCGGAAACGATAAATACGGCATCTTTCCGATGATCATCGGAAGTCTGTACATTACAGGCGGTGCCATTGCAGTAGGTGTGCCGATCGGTATTTTTACTGCAGTCTTTCTTGCAAAATATTGTCCGAAGGGACTTTACAAAATCATCAAACCGGCAACAGAGCTTCTGGCAGGAATCCCGTCAGTTGTATACGGCTTCTTCGGTTTGATGGTCATCGTACCGGCGGTTCGTATGATCTTCGGAACAAACCGGACAGACGGAATGAGCATTCTGACCGCATCTTTCCTGCTTGGAATCATGATCCTGCCGACTATCATTGGTGTGACAGAGACTTCCATCCGTGCCGTAAACAACGCCTACTTTGAAGGTGCACTGGCACTGGGAGCAACAAAGGAGGCAAGCATTTTCCGATGCGTGATCCCGGCAGCAAAATCCGGAATCTTAGCCGGTGTAGTACTTGGTATCGGCCGTGCCATTGGTGAGACCATGGCGGTTGTAATGATTGCCGGAAACCAGCCGCGTATGCCAAAAGGAATTTTACAGGGCGTGCGTACACTGACCACAAACGTTGTACTTGAGATGGGATATGCAACCGGACTTCACAGAGAAGCACTGATCGCAACCGGTGTGGTACTGTTTGTATTCATCCTGATCATTAACCTGGCGTTCAGTATTATCAAAGGAAAAGGAGAGAAGGAATAATGAAAAAGACAAAGAAAAAGATTTATGTCGGCTCTCTGATTTTAAAAATACTGATCATTCTGGCAGCAATTTTTACCATTGTGATGCTTGGCTACCTGATCGTGTATATTCTGGGCAAAGGTATCCCGCATCTGACACCGTCACTGTTTTCCTTACATTATGACAGTGATAACGTATCAATGCTTCCGTCTATTATCAACACATTGATCATGATCGGTGTGGCATTGCTGATCGCAGTTCCGATCGGTGTATTCTCTGCAGTATACCTGACAGAGTATGCAAAAAAAGGCAATAAACTGGTAAAAATCATCAGAACTACAGCAGAAACATTAACAGGTATTCCGTCCATCGTTTACGGTTTGTTCGGTATGTTGTTCTTCGTAACCGCATGCCATATGTCCTACTCCTTAATGGCAGGTATTTTAACTGTAGCGATCATGGTTTTGCCAACCGTTTTAAGAACCACAGAGGAAGCACTTTTGGCAGTGCCGGACAGCTTCCGTGAAGGAAGTTTCGGACTGGGCGCAGGCAAACTCCGTACAGTATTTAGAATCGTACTTCCAAGTGCCATTCCAGGTATCCTCTCCGGTGTCATTCTTTCCACCGGACGAATCGCCGGTGAGACAGCAGCACTGATCTACACCGCAGGAACCATGGCAACCTTACCGAAGAACCTGCTTTCATCCGGACGTACACTGGCAGTACACATGTATGTACTTTCCCAGGAAGGTCTGCATACGGATCAGGCATTTGCCACCGCAGTTATTTTGCTGGTAATGGTACTTCTGATCAACATTTTATCTTCCGTTATCGCAAAGAAAATGCAGAGGGACTAAAGTATTGGAATCTTGATTACGAAACAAAAGTGACAGGAAACGTATTTGCAAACAGCAATATGTGAGAGAGGATAACGAAACGAACATGTTAAAAAATAAAATGACAATCGAGCATATGAATCTTCATTACGGAGATTTCCATGCATTAAAAGATATTAATCTTGAGATTAAAGAACATCAGATCACCGCGTTTATCGGACCTTCCGGATGTGGTAAATCCACCCTTTTAAAATCCTTAAACCGTATGAATGATCTGGTAGAAGGATGTAAGATCGACGGTCTGATCGCATTGGACGGCGAAGATATTTACGGAAATAACATGGATGTAAACCTGCTGAGAAAAAGGGTTGGTATGGTATTTCAGAAGGCAAATCCATTTCCGATGAGCATTTACGATAACGTAGCATTTGGACCGAGAACACATGGTATCCACAACAAAGCACAGCTGGATGACATTGTAGAAAAATCACTTCGTGACGCAGCCATCTGGGACGAAGTCAAAGACCGTCTGAAAAAAAGTGCCCTTGGTGTATCCGGTGGACAGCAGCAGAGAATCTGCATCGCCCGAGCGTTGGCCGTTCAGCCGGAAGTATTACTGATGGATGAGTCCACTTCCGCACTGGATCCGATTTCCACATCAAAGATCGAAGATCTGGTTATGGAGCTGAAATCTCAGTACACCATCGTTATGGTAACACATAACATGCAGCAGGCAGTTCGTGTGTCTGACCAGACCGCATTTTTCCTTTTGGGCGACCTTGTAGAGTATGGTGATACCGATCAGTTATTCTCCACACCGAAGGAGAAAAAGACAGAAGATTATATTACCGGTAGATTTGGTTAAACAGATGTGCAGAAGTTTCTGAAATTTATCCGGAGTTTTAGCAGTGTATTTTGAACAACGGATGAGCAGATTTTGGAACAATGTGTAAGTGCAAGGGAGAACATAAAAAATGAGAAATCAATTTGACAGACAGTTAAATACCTTAAACGGTGAGCTGATCCAGATGGGACACATGGTAGAGCAGGCAATCGAGCATGCCATTGAAGCCATGGTACATCAGGATGCAGAAAAAGCAAGAAAAAACATGGAATTTGACTCAGAAGTAGACCAACAGGAGAAAGACATTGAAACCCTCTGTATGAAACTTCTGATGAAACAGCAGCCGGTAGCAAGAGACCTCCGACTGATCTCAGCAGCATTGAAAATGATCACAGACATGGAGCGAATCGGTGATCAGGCAGCGGATATTTCCGAATTATCCTTATCTCTGGTAAATGAGAAAAACCTGCCGATGATGGACCGTATGAAACAGATGTCCCAGGAATGTATGCTGATGGTAATGAAAGGTCTGGAAGCCTTTGTGGCAAAAGATATTGAGATGGCAAAGAAAGTCATTGCAAGAGATGACGTGATCGATGCCATGTTTGATGATACAAAAAAAGAAGTGATCAAGCTGATCCAGAACAACGGCGCAGGCGCAGAAGTAGCAACAGACCTGCTGATGGTTGCAAAATATTTTGAACGAATCGGCGATCATGCAACAAATATTGCAGAATGGGTTATTTTCTCCATCAATGGAACCCATCCGACCATTAATCCGGAACCAGTTCTGTAAGAAAGTAAGACAGTTCACTCACGCCTTCCACAGGCGTTGAGTGGACTACAAATAAGTAATAGCGGACTTTGATCCTGTTAAACTACACTCCGTACTACATTGCAGAGAGAACCAATGCATGTCTGCCTTCTTTCTCAACCATTGATTTTACGGATGATTCCTTTACGATCAAAACTTATGATTATAATGGAAACCGTTACGCAGATGACTTTACAATTACAAAAAAAGGAATTTCCACACTGCTTGACAAGACCATTTACTCACAGGTGGCAGAAGGACAGCAGGCACAGTCTGATGATTATACCGCAGATAAAGCACCGTTTATCGCGGCAACGATCACTGTGGTCATGATCATTTATGCATATTCTTATCAGATGCATCAGATACTGAATATGTATTCCATTGCCATCGAGATCATGCGGGGAATTGCAGGAACCATCGGCATTATCCTTACGGTTCCGATCACGTCCCTGATCATGTCAATGCTGCTGACCAGAGAGAAAAAAGCAGCACCGGAAAAGAAACAAAAATGTGAATGTAAATAGAATGTAAAAAATTTACAAAGACTTTACATTCGAATCTCCTGAATTTTACATACATCAATTAGAGTGGTAATTGTTAGATGATGTTATTACTTAATGACAGTTCAATTGGAAACATTTGCAGTATTAAAAAAAACTCCTCATGCGAGCATGAGCGTTTTCTTAATATATGTGCTGAGTGAACTGGGGAGAAAAATCAGGAGGAATCTTTTTATGGACATATTTGCGATTTTATCGTTGATTGGTGGACTTGCCCTGTTTTTGTATGGAATGAATGTTATGGGAGACGGTCTGACCAAGGTTTCCGGTGGTAAGCTGGAAAAAATTCTGGAAAAACTGACATCAAATCCGATCAAGGCGGTATTACTTGGTGCCGGTGTCACCGCCGTTATCCAGTCATCATCGGCTACAACCGTTATGGTAGTCGGTTTTGTAAACTCCGGAATTATGAAACTGTCCCAGGCAGTCGGAATTATCATGGGTGCCAATGTCGGTACCACAATTACATCATGGATCTTAAGTCTTTCCGGTATTGAGAGCAGCAGCTTTTTTATCCAGATGTTGAAACCAACATCATTTTCACCGATTCTGGCAATTATCGGACTGCTTTTGATGATGTCATCCAAAAATGACAAACACAAAGATGTGGGAAGCATTTTACTTGGTTTTGCGGTACTGATGTTTGGTATGAATGCCATGAGTTCCGCGGTAGAGCCACTGAAAGATGTTCCGCAGTTTACACATCTTCTTACTATGTTTACAAATCCGATCCTTGGTATGCTGGCAGGTCTGATTTTGACAGCAATCATTCAGAGTTCTTCCGCATCTGTCGGTATTTTGCAGGCATTGTGCAGCACCGGAGCGGTAAGTTTTGGATGTGCGATCCCAATCATCATGGGACAGAACATCGGTACCTGTGTAACAGCAATTATTTCCTCTATTGGAGCATCCAAAAATGCAAAGCGAACCGCGTTAGTGCATTTGTATTTTAATATCATAGGTACAGCGTTATTTATGATCGTATTTTATTCCATAAATGCATTTGTACATTTTGATTTTCTTGGAGATGCAGCCACACCGGCAGGAATCGCCGTTGTACACAGTATCTTCAACATAGCAGCTACTCTTGTACTGCTTCCGTTTGCAAAAGTACTGGAAAAACTGGCGTACATGTCCATCAAAGAGGATCATACAGAGCGTAAGCATGGTGTACAGGAGTCTGAGGAAGAGTTGAAAAAACTGGATGTTCGTTTTCTGGAGCAGCCGGGACTGGCAATCAGTCACTGTATGGAAGCAACCGCTTATATGGCACATATGAGTGAGGCAGCATTAGTAGATGCGCTTGGTCTGATGGATCAGTACGATGAGGAAAAAGCAGCAACTGTGGAAACACTGGAAAACAGAATCGATCATTTCGAGGACAAGATCGGTTCCTATGTCATCCAGATCACAAACCGCAATATGCTGGAAAACGACAGTGCAAAAATGTCTGTCATTCTGCACAGTATCAACGATCTTGAGAGAATTTCCGATCATGCCGTGAACTTAAAGGAAAGCGCGCAGGAGATGAAGGAGAAAGGTCTGAAAATGTCCTTTGAGGGAAGTTCCGAGATCATGTATCTGCGCAGAGCGGTAACAGATCTGGTAAATCTGACCGTTCAGGCACTGAGTAATAACGATAAAGAACTGGCCAGAGAGATCGAGCCGTTGGAGGAGGTTATTGACGACCTCAGCGATGAGCTGAAACGGCGTCATGTTATCCGTCTGAAAGAGGGCAAATGTACCATTGAGATGGGATTTGTGCTGACGGATATGACAACGAGCCTGGAGCGGATTGCGGATCATTGTTCCAATATTGGTGTAAGTATTCTGGAGAGCAGTGAGGAGGATATGGGACGTCATGCGTATCTGCATTCTGTGAAAAAAGAAGATACGGAGAATTTCCAGGATCGGTATGAACATTATCGGGAATTGTATTTTTTTGGGTAGCTTAAAATTTACCATTTAGGTTTTATAATGAACTCCTACCATTTTGCCTCAGTCGCTAGCAATCACTCCTTGAGGAAAAATGGTAGGAGTTCTTAAGTTACACAGTGTTTTTGATAAATTTTTGCGCTACCCTGCACTGTGTGCCGCACGACGTGCACTTACACAAATTTACATGTGTATATAAATTTTGTGGCAATAAACTACATGATGTAGCATGCGTTGATTTTAATGTTTTGTTTGAACCGGATGAAAGTCAGATTCCAATGGTTATGGATCGTATTTTTATGGAATATTATAAAAAATGTGATAGGCGGAATTTTATTCCGCGATATGAGTATAGATCAATACTGGAAGATAAAGACGGGGATGTAAAAAAACCTTCCTGACAGAAAAATCGCTTAGACCGTGAGTCTTAAGCGATTTTTTATCTTGCCTGGCGTGGAGTAATGCCATATTTGTCTTTAAACTTCCGATTGAAATAAGAAGCATTTTCAAAACCGGATTTCTGTGCGATTTCCAGAATAGACAGATTTGATGAAACCAGCAGATTTCTGGCATGTGCCAGTCGGACATCATTCAGATAATGGATATAGCTGATACCCATATGTGTCTTAAAAAATTTCATGAAGTGTGATTCACTGAAATAGCAGGCAGAGGCAATCTGGCGAATGGAAATAGATTCTTCCAGGTGTTCATTCGTGAACGTGATGATGAATTTCAACTTGTCCAGTGACCGTTGCTGTATGTTGGATAATTCTTTTTTTTCGTCCAGAGAAAGAAGCTGGAACATGAAAAGAAACAGAGAGCCTTTGAGAGCAAGTTGATATCCGGCAGGTTTTTTACTGCATAATTGATCCATTGTCCGGATCAGATCATGAATTTTCGGATAGTAGGACAGACGTGGGTGAATGTGGACGACTGTGTGAATTTGCCCTGAGAACAATGGATACAGAAAGTTTTCAAAACAGACGTCGTGGTTATCGGAGCATAGTAATTCCGGACGAAAAATGATATTTTCATATTCCATTTTCTGACCTGAAATTTCTCTGATGGCATGCAGATGTCCCGGAAGAACAATGATGATATCTCCGGCTGTCACATGATAGTGTGTCAGGTCTACAAAAACTGTGCCGGATCCCTTCTGAATGACGATAAATTCTGCTTCTTCATGCCAGTGAACAGGTACTTCCGTAAAATCATCCGGTATAGTGCACAGATAAGTGTTATACGGAAACTGATCTTCCGTATGACGCTTTTTTTCGTGGTATTGTTCTGGTTTTGGTTGTTTCATGCTGGACTCCATTCTGTTTTTGATAGAATTGTACTATAAAAGGATATTATGCTGCAAGAAAAAAATAACAATGCCGTATAAAATATAAGCAGAAACACACGAACAGGAAAAAGTATGATACAATGAATCAAATGGTTCCTGCGTATCAGATTCTTTTGAGAGCATAGACTTTGAGGTCGGGAAGGAATTTTATTATGAAACTGGAAATGTTAGTATCGGAAAAATTAGGAAAAGCAATTTCAGAAAGCAGTAATCAGGAGATTTACCAGGCATTGATGACTGTTGTGCAGGATATGGCAGAACAGAAGGAATCTAATGAAGGAAAAAAGAAAGTATATTATGTATCTGCAGAGTTTTTGATCGGAAAACTTTTGTCTAATAATATGATCAATCTCGGAATATATGAGGATGTCCGCAAAATGCTTGCTGCAAATGGAAAAGATATCTGTGAAATTGAGGAAATCGAGGCAGAGCCATCTCTTGGAAATGGAGGACTTGGCCGACTGGCAGCCTGTTTTTTGGATTCGATTGCAACACTTGGTTACAATGGGGCCGGTATTGGACTGAATTATCATCTTGGATTATTTCAGCAGAAATTTGCGGATCACATGCAGAAAGAAACAAAAAATCCGTGGATGGATCGAAGTGGCTGGTTAAAACGTACGGATGTCGGTTTTCCGGTGTCTTTCGGCAATCTGACATTACAGTCTGTCATGTACGAAATTCTGGTAACCGGATATGGTAACCGTACCAATAAATTACAACTTTTTGATATAGATTCTGTGGATGAGAGCATTGTACAGGATGGGATTTCTTTCGATAAAAAAGAAATTGCCAAAAATCTGACATTATTCCTTTATCCGGATGACAGTGATGAAGATGGTCGAAAGCTTCGTATTTATCAGCAGTATTTCATGGTAAGTAATGGTGCACAGCTGATTTTGAAAGAATGTGAAGCGCGGGGATGTAACCTCTATGATTTGCCGGATTATGCAGTCATCCAGATCAATGATACACATCCGACGATGATCATCCCGGAGCTGATCCGTTTATTAATTGCCCGGGGACTTTCTGTGGATGATGCGATTGATGTGGTAAGTCGCACCTGTGCATATACCAATCATACAATTTTAGCGGAAGCATTGGAAAAATGGCCATTGCATTATCTGCAGGAAATCGTACCACAGCTGGTGCCGATTATTGAAATTTTAGATGATAAAGTACGACGAAAATATGCGGATGAAAGTGTGGCTGTCATTGATCGTAACGATGTGGTTCATATGGCACATATCGATATTCATTATGGCTTCAGCGTAAATGGCGTTGCAGCTTTGCATACAGAAATCCTGAAAGAGACAGAACTTCATAATTTTTATCAGCTTTATCCTGAGAAATTTAACAACAAGACAAACGGAATTACATTTCGCCGCTGGCTGCTTCATTGCAATCCGCTGCTTGCAGATCAGATCACGGAGTGGATTGGTGATGGATACAAAAAAGATGCAACAGAGTTGAAGAAGCTGGAGAAGTTTGCAGAGGATGAAGAGTCACTGCAGAATCTTCTGCAGATAAAAAAAGAAAACAAACATCAACTGGCAGAGTATCTGAGACGGACACAGGGCATAGAACTGAATGAGGATTCTGTGTTTGACATTCAGATCAAACGGCTTCATGAGTATAAACGACAGCAGATGAACGCATTGTATGTGATTTATAAATATCTGGAAATAAAAAGTGGGAAATTACCAAAGACTCCGATCACGGTGATCTTTGGCGCAAAAGCGGCACCGGCTTATGTAATTGCCAAAGATATCATTCATCTGATCCTCTGCCTGCAGGAACTGATCAATCAGGATCCGGAAGTGAGTCCGTATCTGAATGTGGTCATGGTAGAAAATTATAACGTTACATTAGCAGAAAAACTAATCCCGGCATGTGATATTTCAGAACAGATTTCACTTGCATCCAAAGAGGCAAGCGGAACCGGAAACATGAAATTTATGCTGAACGGAGCAGTGACACTTGGAACAGAAGATGGTGCAAATGTAGAAATCCATCAGTTTGTCGGAGATGACAATATCTATATCTTTGGTGCAAAGAGTGATGAAGTAATTGCACATTATGAAAAAAGTGATTACAGACCATCCGATTATTATACAAAAAATCCGATGATCCAAAAGGCTGTGGAATTTATCACCGGTCCACAGATGATGGAGATTGGAAAGAAAGAAAATTTAGAGCGTTTAAGCAGTGAACTGAAAAATAAAGACTGGTTTATGACATTCCTGGATCTGGAAGATTATATCCGAACAAAAGAACGGGCGCTGGAAGATTATACAGACCGCAAAACATGGGCAAAGAAAATGCTGGTGAATATCAGCAATGCAGGGTTCTTTTCTTCTGACCGTACCATCCGGGAATACAATCAGGATATATGGAAATTGGGGGATTAATGTATGCTGACAATTCTGGTAGTAGATGATGAAAAACTGGAGCGAAAGGGAATTCGTTTTCTGCTGAACCGGCGCAGTGAAGAGATGGAAATTTTGGAGGCCGCCAATGGAAAGGCGGCCTGCGAAATTTTGCAGCATCGGGCAGTGGATATTATGCTGACAGATATAAAAATGCCATTTATGGATGGTATTGAGCTGGTTTCTGTGGCTCACAAATTACAGCCAAATCTGGAAATGGTAATTTTTTCCGGATATGGTGAGTTTGAATATGCGAAAAAGGCAATGGCTTCCGGCGTTTCAAACTATGTGCTCAAGCCGGTGGATCCTGCTGAGTTCGAAAACACGCTGAATTTTCTGGTAGAGAGAATTACCGAGCGGAGAAATGAAGCACAGCGCAGTCAGTGGAATCAGGATTCTCTGGAAAATTATTTTCTTTTCAGATACCTTTGTCAGGGAAATGACGATCTGTTAAATAAAATCAGTGGAAAGATCAATATTGACCGTTGGGATCAGATCAGAGGTTTGCTTTTAATTGAGAGTGAAGATAATTTTTTTGAAGAATCAGAAGAAGTTTTTATTCAAAAACTGACAGAATATAGCAAGCAGAAATTATCTTTTTTAAATCTGGCACAGAATCAGGAACTCTGTGTCCTTTTTGGCGTATGTGAGCAGAAAGTTTTTGCAACAGATTTAGCTGAATGGATGAATCACACGTTTGGAAATCGTTTTTATGTGGCAGTCGGTCAGCCGGTTACGGATCGAAGTGAACTGCCGGATCGTTTTCAGATGCTTGAAAGTCTGATAGAAAATAAATTTTATCAGAAGGAAACAAGAGTATTTTTACCGGATCATGTATCGGAAGATACCGGGAGTGAACAGTTCCTGGATGAAACGATTAGCCGGATGATGGAAAATATCCGAATGGATGATATGACTCATCTGTGGGAACATTTTCGTATTTTGAAAAATGGTATGGGAGATCTGAGCAGTTATTCGCAGATTTATACGAGATTTTTGTTTTCCAATCTGGTAAAAGAATTTTTTACGCATCAGCATCAGGACAGAAAAAAACTGGAAACAGCGGTTCAGAAGGTATACGAAATGCAGTCTGTCCAGGAAGTGATAAGTCTTGTAGAAACACTCATTCAGAATATGGAAGAACGTCTGGCAGCCAACAATGATGGTGCCAGAAATGAAGTTGCACAGGCAAAAAGTTATATTTATGAACATTACAGTGAGGATATCAGTGTGGAAAAATTATCCGAACTGGTGTATTTGTCACCGGGATATTTCAGTTATATATTTAAGAAAGAAACCGGAGATACGGTAAGCCGTTTTATTCGGAATTACCGGATGGAGCAGGCAAAAAAACTGCTTTCCGATACATCTATGAAGATTGTGCAGATATGTAAAGAAACTGGTTTTTCAAATGTATCTTATTTTTGTAAAAATTTCCGTGAGTATTGTGGATGTAGTCCGGAACAGTATCGAAAGGGTGGAATGACAGATGCACAGACTGAAACAGTTCTTTCATAAACTATCCATTCGAAAAAAGATGCTGACAATTCTGTGTCTGGTCGGTATGCTTCCGGTTATGATACTGGGTATTTCACTTGGAATCAATTCCTATCACACAGTGCTGAAATACAGGGAAAAAGATATGACGAATACACTGCAGCAGGCCTGTGGGATTGTAGATTATCAGATGTATACCTGCCAGCAGATGATGAATTATTTCGTATACAATCAGGATGTTATCAATTTTCTGGAGTGCGATCCGACAAAGAAGACACAGCGTTATGAACTGTATCAGGAAGTATCAAATACCATCGGTGCGTTGAAGTATCAGAATCTGATCATGGAATCTGTTACAATCTACTCCGAGAGCATTCAGCAGTCTTTCGGAAATGAAACGCATCCACTGGAGGATCTGTACAAAGAGTCCTGGTATCGAGATGGAATCAGGGATAAGGAATGGGTATTTGATGAAAGTACATTAGACCTGATTTCGATATACAAAATTCCAAGTTATTCCGGAATTGAAAGTTATGTGGCAGTTCGCACAGATATTCCGACATTATTTGAATCATTAAACCAGCTTGCAGTGGATCAGTATGGTGTTCATGTGCAGACGCAGAACGATGAAATATGGAATTTTTCCGGGAAAAAATGTACAGATAAAAATGGCATATATGTAAGTTTTAGAGAGAATAAAAAGGATTATTTATGGGTGCAGCAGGATCTGAATCAGATGGATGCGACAGTTACTTATTTTCAAAAGAAATCCAACTTAAGTCCATTTTCCAGAAGAGCGTTTCTTATGATCGCTGTGCAGGTAGGAGCCTGTCTGGTCTGTATTATTCTGCTGGGAAGGAGATTTGCAAAATATTTATCCAGACCATTGGAAGAACTGACAGAAGAAATCCAGTCTATGGATGAAACAAACATTCAGGCAACAGTCCACAGCAACCGCGAAGACGAGATGGGAATCCTGATCAACAGTTATAATCATATGATGCAGCGGATCCAGGAATTGATCAGAGAAAATTATGAAACGCAGATTGCCCGGAAAGAATTTGAAATGAAAGCATTGCAGGCTCAGATCAATCCGCATTTCCTGTATAATTCTCTGTCGATGATCAACTGGAAAGCAATTGAGGCCGGCGAAGAGGAAATCAGTCAGGTGACGCTTGCACTTTCTGCATTTTACCGGACAACTTTAAATAAAGGAAGAACCTGGATCAGCCTGCGGCTGGCACTTCAGAATATTCAGGCTTATGTACAGCTGCAACTCTGGATGCATGATAATGACTTTAAAGTGCATTATGATGTAGATGAAAAATTGCTGGATTATGAACTTCCTTCACTTATTTTTCAGCCATTTGTAGAAAATGCGTTAGAGCATGGCCTTGATATTAAGGAGGATCCGGATCATCAGATCTGGTTCCGTATCTGGGAGGAGACAGATTCCGGGGTGATTTATGTCAGCATCCGTGACAATGGCGTTGGGATGGATGCAGATACGCTTGCACATGTTCTGGAATATCATGCTTTGGGATATGGTGTCAAAAACGTAAACGACAGAATGAAACTGAGCTTCGGGGAAGCTTATGCCATTCAGATTAAAAGCGAACTGGGAAAAGGTACTGAGGTGTTATTGCATTTTCCAAAGGTACAGAAGGGAGAAAGCAATGAGTCATAGCAAAAGAAGAGCACAGGCTATCGCTATGGGAATGATGTGCGTACTTCTCGGTGTGATATCATTTGAAATTGACTGTGATGTGGCAGAACAGGAAGCGGATGAAAAGGCAGCCACTTCGTGGGAGAAGGCAGAGAAATCACCACTGATACCCTATCCGGAGACAGTGACCTATACACTGGCAAAAATGACTGCTTCCGGTAATTCCGGTATGCCGGATGGCGATACTTATGAGGATAATGCTTATACACGATATTTGAAAAAAACACTTAACGTACAAAATGAAGATGTTTTGGAAGTGTCGGAGGATGAAAATTATTATCTGTATATTCAGCGAATGATTGCTGAAAATAGTCTTCCGGATGTGATGCTGGTATCTGGTCCGGATGAGGTAGAGAAACTGGCAGAGTATGGCATGATTGAAGATTTATCAGATGCTTATCAGGAGGCAACTTCCAGTATGATCAAATCCATGTACAGCAGCTATGGAAAAGAATTACTGGAATCTGTGACCATTGATGGAAAATTGATGGCACTTCCTTCCACGCAGGTTTATTATGGATGTAATCTGTTCTGGGTGAGGGAAGATTGGCGGAAAGAACTGGGACTTCCGGAACCTTCGACGCTTGCTGATGTGGAGCAGATCATCCAGGCATTCCGGGAAAATGATCCGGGAGAAAATGGAAATATCGGATTGCCATGTATGGCAACATTGTATGGGAACGGTTCTTCGAATTTCTCTGTGGATCCTGTTTTTTCCGTATTTCATGCCTATCCGGGGATATGGCTGCAGGATAGTGATGACGGTTATGTCTATGGATCATTAACGGAAGAGACCAGGCAGGCACTGGAATATCTTCATGGATGGTATGAAAATGGTATTCTGGATCAGGATTATATGATGCGGACACCGGGAGAAATCGGAGAACTGATACGTGATAACCGCTGTGGAGCTTTTTTTGGCTGGTGGTGGGCACCGAATAATCCGCTGATAGAAGCAGTGGAGGCAAATCCGGGGGCGGAGTGGAAACCATATGTGATCGCTGATGAGTATGGAGAAGTTCATTCTTACATATATGGAAAAACATCTCCCTGTATCGTGGTGCGAAAAGGATATGAGCATCCGGAGATCGTCATGAAGATTATGACCGCACTTTTTGACAATGCGCGATACCGTCACGATGGGAGCGAAGAAATTGACCTGTACCAGAAACGTGGGGTTGATACTACGGCACGTCCGCTTGTGGCAAACTGTGATTTCAGCAATGCTGTGTTTACAACAACAGATCATATCTGGCTGGCTTTGCATTATCCGCGACAGACAGATTCCATGAATTCTCTGGAATCGGCTTATTATGACAGTTGCCGCAGATTCCTTGATGGAGACAGAGATCCTGTTTACTGGGCTGCCTATGCTTCACGGATTCAGGCAGTACGGCTGATTGAAGAGGCGGATGTGTCTTATGTTAATGAAGACTATGTACCGTATTCACATCGGGAGTTACCGCAGGATATGACAGATATGGAGACACTGGCTTTTATGAAGATCATTACAGGAGAAGAACCAATATCCTATTTTGATTTTTTTACAGAATCGTGGAAAAAGAACATGATTCTTGAAAATCTTTTGTATTAAATATGACTCTCTTTCTATAAAATTATAAGTATCAAAGAGGTATGCACTTGATACGATAATGAAAAGGAAAGAGGGTATTTTTTATGAAAATGAAAAAATTTTTGGCAGTGTGTCTGTCTGCATTGACAGTAACCGGTATGTTAGCAGGCTGCGGTGGAGCGAAAGGTGGAGATACGTCTTCCGCAGGAGCTGAGAAAAAAGGAAGCAGTGCAGAAGGATCTGTATATTACCTGAATTTCAAACCGGAGATTGCAGATCAGTGGGAAGAAGTTGCAGCAAAATATACTGAGGAGACAGGTGTTCCGGTAAAAGTAAAGACAGCAGCATCCAATCAGTATGAGCAGACACTGAAATCAGAGATGGCTAAAAGTGATGCTCCTACTTTATTCCAGATCAACGGACCGGTTGGATATCAGTCCTGGAAAGAGTATTGTGCAGATCTGAAGGATACCGATTTTTACAATATGCTGGTAGATAAAGACCTTGCGATCACAGAAGGTGATGGTGTATACGGCATTCCGTTTGCAGAAGAAGGATACGGCATTATCTATAATAAAGAAATCATGGATAAGTATTTTGCACTTCCGGGCGCAAAAGCAACATCCATGGATGATATCAAAAACTTTGATACATTAAAGGCAGTTGTAGAAGATATGACAGCGCACAAAGATGATCTTGGCATTGATGGTGTATTTGCATCCACATCCTTTGCACCGGGTGAAGACTGGAGATGGCAGACACATCTGATGAATCTTCCGATTTACTATGAGTACAAAGATGCAAATGTAAAAGATGAGGATGAGATTACTTTCAAATATAATGAGAACTATAAAAACATCTTCGACCTGTATCTGAACAACTCAACCGTTGAGCCTACAATGGTTGGTTCCAAGACAGTAGATGATTCTATGTCAGAGTTTGCATTAGGAAAAGCTGCTATGGTTCAGAATGGTAACTGGGCATGGTCTCAGATCAGCAAAGTAAGTGGTAACGTAGTAAAAGAAGAAAACGTGAAATTTATGCCGATCTATACAGGCGTAGAAGGCGAAGAGACACAGGGACTGTGCATCGGTACAGAAAACTACATGTGTGTAAACAGCAATGCATCTGAGGCAGATCAGAAAGCATCCCTGGATTTTCTGAAATGGGTGTTCAGTTCTGATGAAGGAAAAGAGATGGTAACAAATGATCTTCAGTTTATCACACCGTTCAGCACATTTGGCGATGATGAGATTTCTTCTGACCCGTTAGCACAGGAAGTAGTAAGATACATGAAAGATGATTCCCTTACAACTGTACCGTGGAACTTTACAACATTCCCAAGCCAGACATTCAAAGATGATTATGGCGCATCTCTTCTTGAGTATGCAAATGGCAATAAAGAATGGGATGCTGTGGTATCAGATACAGTAGATGAGTGGGCATCTGAGAAAGAAGCAACAGCTGAGTAGTCGTATTAGATAGTAGAATTCTCAGGGGCAGGAGGCGGTCATCGGCCGCCTCCTCTTCTGTTTTACGAAGAAAACATTTGTATCCGTAGGGAGGGAGATTTATGCAAAAGACATATAAAAAATATTTTGCTCTTTTTGTATTACCTACATTGATTGCATTTACCCTGTTTTTCATCATTCCATTTATTATGGGAATCGTGCTTTCATTCTGTAAATTTACGACAGTTACAAATGCACACTGGGTTGGAATCGCAAATTATGTAAAGGCATTTTCAAACAAAGATTTTATTAATGCACTGTTATTTACCGTGAAATTTACGGTTGTATCTGTAATTACAATTAATGTAATTTCCTTTGCCCTGGCATATGGACTGACACGGGGATTAAAAGGAACCAATATTTTTCGAACCATTTTCTTTATGCCAAACCTTATCGGAGGAATTGTACTTGGCTATATCTGGCAATTACTGATCAACGGCGTGCTGGCACATTTTAATGTAACGATCACAGCAGACCCGAAATATGGTTTCTGGGGCATGGTCATTCTGACAAACTGGCAGTTGATTGGGTATATGATGATCATTTACATTGCCGGTATTCAAAATATACCGACAGAATTGATTGAGGCAGCTGAAATTGATGGTGCCAATAAATTCCAGACATTGTATAAGATTATTATTCCGATGACAATGCCATCTGTTACCATCTGTCTGTTCCTGACACTTACGAACTGCTTCAAACTGTTTGATCAGAACCTGGCATTAACAGCAGGCGGACCGGCAAAGAAAACCGCAATGCTGGCATACGATATTTATACGACATTCTACAACAGGAACGGCTGGGAAGGTGTCGGTCAGGCAAAAGCGGTTATTTTCTTTATTATCGTAGCAGCAATCTCACTGACACAGTTATACTTCACAAGACGTAAGGAGGTTGAGAACTAATGCTGAAAAAGAGAAAACAAAACAAAAATGAGATCATTGAAAATCCGGCAGTATCAAAAGGTACCGGTATTGTGATTACGATTGTGATGACACTTTTAGCTGTGGCTTTCCTGTTCCCGATTTTCCTTGTATTGATGAATTCTTTTAAAAACAAACTTTATATCAGTGATGCACCGTTCGCATTGCCAAATTCGGATACTTTTTCCGGAATGTACAATTATGTGAATGGTATTCAGAAAACAGGACTGCTGGTAGCAGCCGGAAGATCTGCTTTTATTACCATCTGCTCTGTAATCGTGATCGTGCTTTTGACTTCCATGGCTGCATGGTGGATTACAAGAGTTACATGCAAATTATCCACAGTATTGTATTATCTGTTTGTATTTGCAATGATCGTTCCATTCCAGATGGTTATGTTTACACTGTCTAAAGTGACAGATTTTCTTCACCTTGGTAATATGTTTGGTATCATACCGGTTTACCTGGGATTTGGTGCCGGGTTGTCGCTGTTTATGTTCTGTGGATTTATCAAGGCGATTCCGATTTCTCTGGAAGAAGCAGCAATGATCGATGGCTGTACACCGGTTCAGACTTATTTTAAAGTAATAGTCCCGATGCTCCGCCCAACCATGATCACAGTTGCAATCTTAAATGCAATGTGGATCTGGAACGACTACCTGCTTCCGACGCTGGTACTTGACAGTGAAAAGCCTACCATTCCAATGGCAGTTCAGTATCTGCGCGGTGGCTATGGATCCATTGATATGGGCGCAATGATGGCAATGCTTGTACTTGCAATTTTACCGATCATTGTATTTTATCTGACCTGTCAGAAATATATTATCAAAGGTGTAGCTGCAGGAGCAGTCAAAGGTTAACAAACGCTCAAAAGTCCTTTTTGTTACAAGCAGTGCAGCAAAAAGGACTTTTTATTTGCCGGGAAATTACTCGAATTTCCTATATTGAAAAGTATAAATGTTGTAGAACGCGAGGATATAAATTATGAGAACAAGTGGAATTCTGATGCCGGTATTTTCTCTTCCATCCCAATATGGAATAGGGTGTTTTTCAAAAGAGGCTTATCGATTTGTAGATTTTTTAAAAGAGTCAGGTCAAAAAAACTGGCAGGTACTGCCCCTTGGACAGACCAGTTATGGGGATTCCCCGTATCAGTCTTTTTCATCTTTTGCCGGAAATCCGTATTTTATCGATCTGGAGCAGCTTGTGGAGCAGCAGCTTTTGACGAAAGAAGAGTGTGATAGTTTTGATTTTGGAAAGAATCCGGAATCCATTGATTATGCAAAGCTTTACCAGAACCGATATAAAATTTTGCGTATGGCATGCAATCGTTTTCTGAAACAACCACCAGATGATTTTTTTGCTTTTTGTCAGGAAAATGACTGGTGGCTTGGAAATTATGCATTGTTTATGGTAATAAAAAATATGCATAAAGGAGCAAGCTGGCTGCAATGGGAAGAAAAATATAAAAGACGCGATTTTGCAGCTCTGGACCAGGTTTGGCATGGACAGCATGAGGAAATACAGTTTTATCAGTTTCAGCAGTATCTGTTTTTCTGTCAATGGAAAAAACTACATGCGTATGCGGCGCAGGCGGGCATTCAGATTATCGGGGACATTCCAATTTATGTGGCACTGGACAGCGCAGATGCCTGGGCAGAACCGCAGCTGTTTCAATTTGATGAAGAGCTAAATCCTGTTGCAGTGGCAGGATGCCCACCGGATGCATTTTCTGCAACCGGACAGTTATGGGGCAATCCGCTGTATCTCTGGGAGTATCATCGCCAGACCGGTTATGCGTGGTGGATTCGGAGAATCGCACAGTGTCTGAACTTGTATGACTGCATTCGTATTGATCATTTTCGCGGATTTGACGAATATTACAGTATTCCGGCGGGGGATGAGACAGCAGAACACGGACACTGGGAGCCGGGACCGGGCATGAGTCTGATGCAGGTTTTGAAAGATGCACTGGGCGATGTAAATGTAATTGCAGAAGATCTGGGATTTTTAACGGATGGTGTACGCCGGCTATTGCATGATTCCGGTTTCCCGGGAATGAAAGTGATTCAGTTTGCTTTTGATTCCAGAGAAGAGAGTGATTATCTGCCACATAATTATGAGAAAAATTGTGTAGTGTATACAGGAACGCATGATAATGATACTCTTTGCGGCTGGTATAAAGTTTTAGATCCGGAAGATCTGAAATTATCTCAGAAATATATGAATAATGCAAATACACCAAAGAGGCAAATTCACTGGGATTTTATCCGTCTGGCACTGGCGAGTGTGGCAGATATGTGCATTATTCCATTGCAGGATTATCTGGGGCTTGGAAGTGAGGCAAGAATCAATACACCGTCTACGCTCGGGAATAACTGGCGGTGGCGAATGACGCAGGGATGTCTGACAAAAGAATTAGCAGATCAGATCAGAGAGTTGACAACATTGTATGGGCGATAAATGAGCATGACATTTGTACAGTTAAAATATATATTGACCATTGCAGAGACGAAATCACTAAATAAGGCAGCAGAGCAGTTGTATGTTTCACAGCCATCGCTGACCAATGCATTAAAAGAACTGGAAAAAGAAGTAGGAATTACGATTTTCTTCCGTACCGGACGAGGCGTGACGTTGACAAATGATGGTGTGGAATTTCTGACGTATGCCCGGGAACTTTACCGGGAGTATGAGCAGTTGCTGCAGCGTTATGGAGAAGGCGGTTCTTATAAAAAGAAATTTGCGGTATCCACCCAGCACTACTCTTTTGCGGTAAAGGCATTTGTTGATGTGGCGAAAAAACTGGATATGTCAAAATACGAACTGGCAATCCGCGAGACAAAGACAATAGAAGTTATTCAGGAAGTAAGCACTATGAAAAGTGAGATCGGTGTGTTGTATCTGAGTGAATTTAACCGGAAGTCTATGGAAAAACTGTTTAAATCAGCAAATCTGGAATTTCATCCATTGATTTCCTGCAAAGCCTATGTATATTTATGGAAAGGACACCCGCTGGCGGAAGAATCTTTTTTGACAATGGAGCAATTGGAAAAATATCCCTGCCTGTCTTTTGAACAGGGAGATAACAGTTCTTTTTATCTGGCGGAGGAATTGCTTCCAACGAATGAATACAGTCAGATCATTCATGCAAATGACCGTGCAACTATGCTGAATCTGATGATTGGACTGAATGGATATACATTGTGTTCCGGTCTGATCTGTGAAGAATTAAACGGCAGTGATTATCGTGCGGTACCGTTTCGGAATGATGGACGGTTTGACGATTCACAGGAAGAAAATCAGATGGAGATTGGGTATGTGACCAGAAAAAATCTGATTTTGAGTAAACTTGGTCAGGAATATGTGACAGCACTGCGACAGTATCTGGAATAATTTTAAGGGGCTGTGAAAAAAGAATAGTCCCGAAAAAAAGAAAGACCAAGAGTTTATAATGAACTCAAGGTCTTTCTTTCTGTTATAA
>ERZ838118.267-NODE-267-length-73489-cov-13.572323_pt1 | contig 73489 bp, 65 predicted proteins | sample MGYA00519863_ERZ838118 | MGnify/ENA primary metagenome ERZ838118 (study PRJEB31850, sample SAMEA3708827) | human gut metagenome | biome: human gut; feature: human-associated habitat; material: faeces | place: China | collected 2014 ...
TGACGCTTGAGGTAGTAGATTACTGAAAATGTACTCTTCATTGTCCTTAATTTTTGGGTTTCAAAATTAGTTGGTGAAGAGTCCGGTGTTGGTACGCAAAACGGGGAGGAACGGCGCAATCTTTTTCCGTAACCTGATTTTTCGCATGAGTTATGGATAACTCACTATTCCTTAGAGCCTTGTTTCGCTATTCGTACCCGTTTGTCGCATTTTCGGGCATGGTTACGAACAAGTAACGTAGCGGCGTCAGGATTTGGCTTCGGCAGGGATTGTAATGGCTTCACGGATTATCGCCACTTCAACCAAAACCCTTGTAACTCAATTCTATCACTATATCTTTCCGCATTTCACTTTTTTGTAGTAACTTTGCACTTGATATGACCAAAGGAAATAAAGAAATAATGAACTGGCAGAATGGAATCCTGCTATCGGCTGTCTCCTATGCCATATATCTCATCTTCTGGCTGGTGCTTGATGATGATACTGCTCGACTGTTGCCGGAAATGACGGTGACGGACTATCTCATCGACTTCCTGCTGTGTGTGCTTTTCACATACATTTCACTGGGATTCTGTTATATAGTATTCAAAACTTTACCATTCAAAGCCTCCTATATCAGAGTCGTTATTTATGCATCTTGTCTCCTGATAATCAACAATCTGGTGGCTTTCGGTATGACGTCCCTGTTTAACTTCCTGTGGGATGAAACGGAAAATGGGTTAATTGAAGAACTTATAAATATGAAAAGCGCATATACTTTCGCCATGATATCTGCATTCATATCAAGCGTTTATGCAAACACATTCTATCTTCAATCTTACATCAAAACTCGTGATGAAAAACAGGCACTTGAAATGGCGTTGATGAAGGAAAAGGAAATCGCCTTGCAGTCACAACTAAATTCCCTGAAACTGCAAATCAATCCGCACTTCATGTTCAATAACTTTAATAATCTGCTGGAATTGATAAAGGAAGATACAAAACTCGCAGGTAAGTTCCTAAGCAATTTGTCGAAAGTGTACCGATATATCATTGCTAATTTAGACCGGGACTTGATTCCTATTAAAGATGAAATACAGTTCCTTGATTCATACTTGTATCTAATGAAGGTACGTCACGCTGAAGGGGTCATCACAAAAATCAGTCCAGAGATTAAAGAATGTAAGGGATTCATTCCTCCAGCAGTATTGCAGCTTCTTGTGGAGAATGCAATAAAACACAACGGCTTTTCGATGGCACATCCGCTTTTTATTGACATCACATTGTCAGATGATTATATCACAGTGCGTAACATTAAATCACCTTTACTCTCAAAAATGGAATCAACTGGGTTAGGTCATAAAAATATAATAGAGCGTTATTCACTGCTTTGCAATAAAAAAATTAAGATAGAAAATGCCGAAAACTTCTATTCAGTGAGTTTACCCATCATAAAAAACGTCATACCCTATGAAGATACTGATTCTTGAAGACGAGCAACGCAATGCTATGCGTCTCATAAGATTGCTGAATGATATTGATCCTACGTTTGTAATAGAAGGACCATTTACAAATATAAAAGAGACTGTTGACTTTTTCCAATCAGGAAAAACAACAGACCTCATCCTTGCGGATATCCGCCTTACTGACGGTCTGAGTTTTGAAGCTCTTAAATATGCTCCGGCAACAGTTCCCATCATATTCACCACTGCATACGATGAATATGCGGTACAGGCTTTCAAATTTAACAGTTTCGACTATCTGCTGAAGCCTTTGGATGCTGATGAACTTGAAGTTGCCATAGATAAAGCGACTAAAGCAGGAAAGAATTATGCCGAAGAAAATCTCCGGCAACTTTTCGATGCGTTACAGAAGAACCAATATCGTTATCGTGAGCGCTTCCTGTTGCCTTACCGTGACGGATATAAGACAATCCGCGTCTCGGACATCAACCACATCGAAACGGAGAACAAAACCGTGTATCTTCGTCTCAATAACGGAACTTCCGAAGCTGTTAATGTGTCAATGGACGAACTTGAACAGCAACTAAATCCTGACTGTTTCTTCCGTGCAAACCGCCAATACATCATCAACGTAGAACATGTATTATTTCTTGGCAATTATTTCGGTGGTAAGCTTATTGTTCGCTTAAAGGGCTATCCTGATACAAGAATAACGGTCAGTAAGGAAAAAGCCCAGCGACTTAAAGAGTGGATTGACAGGTGAGACTTAGAGTAATTGTTAAAATACAAGCTATCCCCATAAAACAAGCACTATCACCATTTGGCATAAAAAGTTCTACGAACAATTGATTGACTTGTATATTCGTCCATATATGAGTTAGAATAAATATGTCACCTTTTTACTTGTCTGTTCAATAGTTCACAGATTAAATTTTGGTTAGTCACTCTAAATATATACACCCTCTGACCGACTGACTTGTTTTGTTATTCAAATACACCGTCGAACAATGAGATGGCCTCATCTTTCTTTGTGTTTATGATCCGGGCATAACGCTGGGTGTGCCGGATGGTGGTATGACCAAGCAACTGACTGGTCGTATAAATGTCTATACCTGCTGTAAGACAAAGCGTGGCGTAGCTGTGCCTCCCGGCGTGAAAGGTGATATCCTTTGTGATTCCGGCGTTCTTTATCCATGTGCCGAGGGTCTGTCCGTAATACCTTGTCAACCGTGGAAACACCTTGTCCTCCGCCGTGGCATCCTCCGGTTTTTCCGGCAGCCATTTCCGGGCATTCATATTCAATGGCAGGAACAGCTCGACTCCGGTTTTGTACTGGACTATCTCAACCTGCCAGTGGGTAACGGTTTTCACAATGTCTTTCCAACGGAGATTTATGATGTCATAGATACGGAGTCCGCTGAAACAGGAGAAAAGAAATGCCCCTTTGATGTCCTCGCGGTGGCAGGGGGTGATGATAAGCCGTTTTATCTCCTCTACTGTAAGATACTCGCGCTTGTGTTCCTTGATGGACAGAGAGGCCTTGGTTATTCCCTTGAACGGGCTTTTGGGTATCACGCTTTCACGTACAGCATGGTTCAGCGCGGCTCTGACATAGCATAGATACAGGAATACGGTGCTTTTTGTTATTTTCTTCCTTTCTGTGTTGAGTGCGTTGCGACTGACGAGGTGCTCCATGAACCCCACCAGAAATTCCTTGTCCACATCGGCAAGCGTGGTCTCGGAATCGTAATCCGTGACCTCCTTTACGGTTCGGTCTATCCATCTTTTCGAGGATTCAGCACAGCTTTTCTTCGCATTCTCGGCATAGATGCCCATCCATGCGCAGAACGGTATCCTGGCCTTGTGTGATTTGTCCTTTATGCCCGCGATACGGTTGGTAAGGTCAAGTATCATTTCCTCCTTGATGGCGTTCGCCTGTGCCAGCGTGTTGGCATTCGTTATTCTTGACGGCGTGTCGGTCTCCGGCACAAGGTACAGCTTCAGGAACTTGTAAGTCCGCTTGCCGTTATGGTATATATCCAGATATAACGAACGGTTGCCGTTTTTCAGCACCTGCTCCCGGAGCCTTATCGGTTCCTTCATCACCACCTGCTTCTTCTGTCTGCCCATATCTCTTAATCAAATAGTCTGTCAATCAAATAAACTGCATCCACCTTCTTTTTGTCCACGATTTTTGCGTAAACCTGGGTCGTTTCCACATCCGAATGTCCGAGCAACTGGCTGGTGGTATAGAGATCCGCGCCCATTGTCAGCGACATCGTTGCAAAGGCGTGGCGGCTAAAATGAAATGGCGTAAATGAGAGAGGAAATTTATAAGTAAGTGCAAACAAAAGCCTTTATTTATAAGGCATTGCAGAGAAGCGATTTTGATTTGTTTTTGGTGGAGTGTGGGTTATTTTTTGTTATTTCTGCTGTTTATGTTACTTTTTTGTTAGTCGTTTTGAGCTATTTTTTGTACCTTTGCACACGAAATAAAGCATTGGCAGAGAATGGCAAGAACAAAAAAGTCAGAATCGGTACCTGTCCGCATCCGCTTCAAGCAACTTAAGGACGGCAACCAGTCCATATATTTGGATATCTATACCGACCGTAAACGCAGGTATGAGTTTCTTAAACTCTTCCTTGTTCCTGAAATATCACAGGAGGCAAAGGAGAGGAATGCCAACACGCTCAAGGCCGCCAATGCTATCAAGGCGCAGCGAATCCTCGACATCACCAACAAGAAACCGGTGACAGTCCTTTCGGATAAGGCTCGGATGTCACTTATAGAATGGCTTGATGAATATGCGGATTTCGGAACGAAGAAAGGGCGCACCTCCCTTGCCGATAATGTACATGCGGTATCTTTATGTCTTAAGGCTTACAATCCTCGGATAAGGCTGTATGAAGTTGATAAGGATTTTCTTCAGGGATTTATAGATTATCTGAGGACGCGCAAGACAAAAGTAACAAAAAAGCCTTTGGCGAAGAAGACCATATCCGGCTACTGCGGATATATTCGTGCCGCTCTCAATTATGCGGTGGATTTGGAAATTCTTGCCGAGAACCCTCTGCTGTCATTCGACTGGGCATCCATACAGGGGGAACGTACAAAGCGTGAGTATCTGACCATTGAAGAAGTGCAGGCACTTATCAATACTCCATGTAAAAGCCCAAGGGTGAAGACTGCATTTCTGTTTTCATGTTTTTGTGGATTACGATACAGTGATGTCAAAGGATTGCGTTGGAAAGACGTGATTGAGGAGAATGGGAAAAAGCATATCGAGCTACGTCAGCAAAAGACCGGAAAAGTGATTTACCTGCCTTTGAGCCTGCAGGCGCAGAAGTTTATGCCAGATGTGAAGGGCAATCCTGAAGATGCCGTTTTTGATGTTCCCACGGTGAGCGATTGTGATCATGTCCTGAAAACATGGTCTTCAAAGGCCGGCATTACCAAGCGGGTCTCCTATCACGTGAGCCGCCATACTTCGCAAACCTCTACGAATACGCTTGCAACTAATTGTATATCAGTATAGTCCAAAATAGCATAAATTTGCGACTAACACAGAGGTAACATATTCGCCAAAAATAATTAGTCCGATTTATAATTGAGCGTCTATCGCGAACTCGTGTTATTTATCGTTTCATTGGAGATAATTTTTTGCCTTCAAAGAAAAAAACAAGGCCAAATCTTCATGTTCTCCAACTTCAATTATTCCAATTCCCCTCTTTGTTGCACCTGCCCCTGTTCACATATGCATGAACAGGTCAATATATATGTCAGTCAGTTCATGTATATATAAGTACATGACTTCCGACCTGTTTCCTTTTCCGACTGCATCCCGGCTCTTCATATTCACAGAGCCGTTTCTGTTCCGGTCAAAATATTAGTCAGTCAGTCCGTGTATATATAACACGACTTCTGACTTGTTTCGTTACAGACCTTTTTTCTTTTTTTTAGAAGGCCTCCTTTTATTATTTGCCATTTGCTGCATCTTGGTTATCCAGATACCTACGGTATTCTTTGCCCCTTTGTATCGGATCCAATCCCTCATTTGCGATTTCCGCGAAAGTCTGTTTTCGTGTGCAAAGTTACGGAGTAAGGACACTGCACAAGAAGCGTCTCACTATCTTCGGTGAATTTTGACGAAAACTTTCCGAAATCACAGATTACGGCATTTCACAAAATTTCATCCTTGATTTCTTGTTTGTTGTCCTTTCATTCTCCGTTTGAAATGGCACATAAAAACAATCCTTTCCAGCGAACTCGAAAGACTTTGAATAAAGGGAAATAGTAACAACAAAAAAACATAAGACAATGAACAAGTACGATTTTATCAAGAATGGCAACCTCCTTTATTGGAACGACCCCGACAACGGTATATCCAGTGGCGACTATAAAGTGATTTCTGCACCTGAAGAAGTATATGAGGACAGCATCATCTTAATTGCAAGCGACCATTCTGAAGCAGAGGTATTGGCTTCGGAACTATCCCCGATACCTCCAACGAGAAGCTATAAAGAGGAGTTTCAGAAGTGGAGAGAGAAACATGAGGCTGAAGGCTCGGTTTTTTACAACAGGCTTTCAGAAGTTATTGCCACAGACAACGATTTGGAAGTTGGCGACATGGTGGCGTTCACAAATGATTACGGCGTGGTATTCGGTCCGTGTGAGATACTGGCTTTCGAGAAACCTTGGAACGGCGGCAGATGTGTTTACCTTGACAGTGATGCTTATTGGCTTGCAGACCGCTCCAGCCAACTCACTCTGATGAACAAAAGAACTCAAAAATAACAGTCGAAGCATAGACCATCCGCTATCCACAGCGGGTGGCTTTGCCCTTGTAGGTGGCTGCCCTTTTATAGTCCCATTTTAGTTTGTACCTGTTTTATTCAAGCAATACCCTTTTGTAGAAAGACGCAATGCTTGCACGACATGCGCCACGGGTTGTTTTCGCGTGCAAAGTTACGGTGGACGAACGCCGTTCAAGTACCGCCGTGGCTACCTCCAATGAAATTTGACGGAAACTTTCCGAAATCACAGATTACGGCATTTCATAAAAATTCATTCTCGGTTCCTTGCCCTCTGTTCTTGCCTCCCCGTTTGAACCGCACGTAAAACAATCCCTTCAGGCGAAGTCGAAAAGGCTTCAAGGGCAGGGAAAATAAAAATTTGAAAATATGAAAGTAATATGTACAAAATGCGGCGGTATGCACGTGGCTTGCGAAGCCATGATTAACCCCAATGACAAATCTTTCCGTAACTATACGGATGAAGCCTTTATTTACGGATGGTGTGATGACTGTGGCAATGGTGTTGTCCTCTCCGATGTTGATGAAGTGAAAGAGGATATTGACAAACTCTATGCTGTTTTTTGTGCCGAACATAGAAAAGAACCGCTTTATGCGTTGTGTGAAATCGTATGGAAAGATGAAAGTTTCGTAGAGCCACAGCCTGTAACAATAAAGCTATCTACAGATGTGGACGATGCCACCGATGAAAAGATATTCTTCTATTGCAACAGCATTGAAGACCTTAAATCGCTTGCTGAATTTGAAGGTGGGGATTTTGTCCTTACAGGCTGTAATTGTTTAACCAATGAATTATAACAAGATGAACAGGTACAACTGGAAAGGCTATGATTTTATAGGTACAGTACCCGAATTTGCAGAAAAGTTCGGGTACTGCAAGACCCCCACCTTTGTCAATGCCATCAAGCGTGTTCCCCGACACCGATACAACTGCATGGACGCTATGGAGCAAAGGATTTATGAGGAAAAACGGAAACGGGCGAAGCGAGCCTACTGCATCTATATGAATGAGGATATGACCGAGAGCTACATCATCACCAAAGAAGAATATCTGGCAACAAATCTCCCTGTCAGGGAGAAGCACCATGAGCCGTTCCTGCTTTCGTATAGCAACAGGGTGTTGCCTTATAACTTCATCGGAAACAGCCATGATGAAATCCCTGTCAAATCCGCCATGAAGAAATACTCTGCCGAAGCTGTGAAATTCGCCGAACAGCTTTTGCTTGCCGCAGGATATTTCAATGGCAACCGCCCTGTGGAAAAGCCGTCGGTAACGGTAAACTACACCTCACTGTACCTGACCTACGGCAACGGCATCAGCATTACTTTTGACTCTGAACGGAGCCGTGACGGGGTGGACAACTGCCGTCTGACGGTTATCGACCTTGACGGAGAAAGGATTTACAACGGCTGGCGGAGATTAGACAGCGTTGATGAAATCCTGCACTATACAGTTGTGAACAAGGACTGCAAGGATGCCTCTTGTTATTTAGTCTGACTATGACGGACAGGCGGGGCTTTGCCCTGCCTGCACCTTCATAGGGTGTGGCGCGAATATCCACAGCCATGCCTTTTGCTTCACGGTGTCCGCCTTGAGACGCCCTCGCTCTCCCTCTTGTAAATTCCCATTCTAATCCTTTTATATTCCTGTCAGGAATATGAAAGCACAACCATTTCTATACGGAGTTATCAATCCCTGTTTGCCGGTCGGGATGGCAGAATATTACGGTGCAAAGGTAGAAGCCGCTGTCAGAGCGTCAAGGTCAGACACGCCGTGTTTGTCACTGCAAGATGGAGGCTCCGCCCAATCTTTCCCTCCAAAACCATGCCTTGTCTGCCAGCGTCACCTTTACAGGCACTGTAATATTCAAATCCCCGACGCCCAGCGGAAAGAAAGGGATAAAAACCAATAACTTCTTAACACAGACAAAACCATGTATGAGACAAAAGAAACATCAGACATCATCGGCGCATACTGCACATTACTTGAAGATTGCCAAGGCATCTGTGACGGACAGATTGTTGGAGACTACGGCACAGAGGTCGTTGTAAGGCTTCCAAATGGCGAAGAGATAGCAGCCCATCGGGACGAGGTGATTGTTTTCGATTGATGCGCCAAAGTACGGTAACGGCAGTCCGGGCAATACGCCCGGACTGCACTGTCCCGGTATTCCTGTTTTATTTCTTTTTTGAAGGTCTCCTTTTATCATTCCATAGGCTCCGCCGTTTTTATCCGGCAAATCCATTTTTATGGCATTCCGTTTCGCCAATGCAGGCAAGCTGTGCCGTCCTTGAAGGCGGATCTGACCGTGCATCGCCTTTTTTGTTCATGCTTTTCCCCTTTTCCTGTCGGATATATTCTGTCAGCGTTCGCCGGATGCGATAAAGAGTGCGGTGTATTCTCCGTCATTCTTTCAATCATCCATTCTGCCGCATGGCCGTCAACCATAGGATAGCCTTTCCTGAGCAGCGGTCTATGCATCCACGGACAGCCGCACACGCATACATAGTCCCGGACGGACATCCGCTTCACCGTCAGTATCACGTCATGACAGAGGGAGGCGTGCAATGCCCAGCTTACGAATTTATACGGGATTGCTTCAACGTACAGCCATCTGGGACAGTATGGTGTCGTCAAGCTGCCACAACAGTATTACGGCGAGTCATACACAATTATTTTTCCTGATGCGAAGTTATGATCATGGCGGAGACTTATGCTCCTACGGGACGGTTGCCACCTTTGACCAACGGCTTTCAACAAATCTTCCTTTTTCTTTTCGCAGGCTTGACAAAAAGAGTATTTGCCGAACCTTCCGCTGGTGCTGCCCTATGCCCATGTCATCTTTTTGCATCGTAAAAATTAAATGTTTAACTCTTTAATACTTAAAGTTATGGCAACTTCAACAAACAACACCAATTCGTTCAACCTCAGTGGCTATGTAGCCGTCAACGCAAACATCCGCAACTTCGAGAAAAGCTCGGTTGCCCGTTTTCCCCTCTCAGTCAGCCGCACCGAGACCAACGGTGACGAAACCATCCGCAGGTCGGCTCTTGTAAACTGCGAGTGCTGGCGCAAGTCCGAAGAGGCATCGACCTTCGAGCTTCTCAAGAAAGGCAAGCTCGTCCAGGTTTCAGGATTCATCCGCCCGGAAGAATGGACATCGGAGGACGGAACCAAGCACAACCGCATCGTCTTCGTTGCCACATCCGTCAGCGAACTGTCCATCGAGAAGAAAACCGACGGGAAAAAGCCGGCGAAAGGCAAGGCTTCCAAAAAGAGAGCGGCATGACGCTCCCATCCCGCTATCATCAAAAGACGGCTACGGCCGTCTTTTCTTTTGCTCACGGGCTGCGTTCATCCTTTTATAGTCCTGCGATTCCGTTTATATGTCATACACATCCCTTTGTACGCACACGACAACCGTTTATACCACATTGTATTCATCCGGCAGTCGCCCGTCCGTTTCCTGCGGCGAATTTGGAGGTGGCAGGGCAAACATCAAGGCACACTCCGTTCGAAGGCCTTGCCTAATTCCCCTTATGGCCACCATCCTCCGATGCCGCAAGAAAACAGGAGCGGCCGACCCGCAAGCCCGGTTAAGGCAGGGAAAAGCCACTCCATAAGTCTAACATTCAAACTTAAAAGAAAATGGAAAAGGACATTGAGAAAATTCCTACTTACGCATTGCCTTATCTGGTGAACGGTGATGCAAGCAACCTGACAGAGGACGAAATCAAGCTGATTGACGAAATCTGCCGCGAACAGGGCATCGAGCTTGTTGTGCCCATCGGTGACAGCGTGGAAGGCGGAACCGAGCCGTATTTCAGCAGCACCCCATTATTCGGCAAACCGACAGAGGTGGAAGACTGTATCATCATTCATCGGAAAAAGGATTAGAGCCATGGACATGACAGTACATAAAGACATTTCAGGCAGAAGCAGCCTTGAAGTCATGGATGAAATCAGGCAGGACGGCGAGACCGTCCTGTCAAGCAGTGACGGCATTTCGATTCCGATGATATTCCGCAATCTCAGCGGCAAGAACTTGTCGGGGATAAAATCACACCGCAGCCGAAAGACCGGGGCAAACGTGCGTACACCGACACCGTGGCATGGCGGACAGCTGGTCGCTGAAGCAAAATTGGGAAAAAAACGACTGACAGATAACGGCAAGACAATGGAAAAAGAAAAACTGACTGTCAATGACGAGGATCTGATAGAACTCGCATACTCTATCTCTTACCGAAGCTGCATCCGCATCATGATACAGGAAGCGGACACGGAGCGATGCCGCGTAATACTGCGAGACATAATGAATGATGCCAGCGTAGATTGGGAAGATTGAGCGTGACAAGGGGACTGCTGACATCCGGCAGTCCCTTTTCATGCGGAAAAACATTTGCGGCAGGCATTGTTCCTTTTATAGGTTTTCATCGACGCCGGCGCACCACAGGACACCCGCGAAGCCCGGCACGCCGACACCCTGTGCTCCGTTCAAGTCCGGGCGGCCTCCGACGCAGGGCGAGCGTGGGTCGGCAGAGTGTGTCATGCTTCCACACACAACCTGTCGGAAACACCCACGGTTCGCTCTTCGCCCCGACTTCCCCTCCACTCCGGGCTGCCGTGCCTGTGCTGCGGCCAGTCCTGCGACTTCCACCGCTGCCTTTTATAATGCGATATTCCCATTTATAACGAAGATCGTCCGGCCTGGCCGATTCACCTTTTACTGTTTTCATCAACGCGGCGAGCCGCAGGACACCAGCGATGCCAGGCATACCTGCACCCTGTGTTCCGTTACAGTCCGGGCGGCCTCCGGCGCAGGGCGAGCGTGGGCCGGCAGAGTGTGTCATGCTTCCACACACAGCCTGTCGGTGACACCCACGGTTCGCTCTTCGCCCCGACTTCCCCTCCACTCCGGGCTGCCGTACCAGTGCTGTGGCCAGTCCCGCGACTTCCGCCGCTGCCTCTTGTAATCAGACCTTTTATAGAAATTCTCCGCCACTTATAGAAAAATCTTTTTCTGTCCGGAACCGTCACTCCCAGTGGTTATCGGCGCGAAGTTCGGCATCCGGGCTTATAAGCCAAGGTTGTACGGAGTTTCTGCGAGATTTTACGGACAGGCGGTAAAATCATCTTGAAAACCTTGTCCCTAAAGCCTCTTAGATGCCCCTGTGTTGCGCAGATAACCACCTCGCGGACGGCTCCGAAAGGAGCAGGAAGAGAGGGAAGAAATAAATCTTCAACATTAAGGTCAGATATGAGATACAACAAGAAAAAGGCATTAGCCGACAACGTAAACGCCATAGAGACAGCTTTGGCGGTACACGGTCAGGGCAGACAGGCCACTGACAGCGAGAAAAAGACATTAGCCCTTTATTCGGGGTTCGGAGGCATCAAAGAGGTGCTGAACATCGGCACGGACAAGCCCATGCCCGACGGCATGGCAGAGCCTATGAAGCGGCTACAGGACATCCTGCTTGCTTTTGCAAAGTCCGACATTACGGAATACAAAGCCCTCATTGACAGCATAAAGTCATCCGTGCTGACGGCGTTCTATACTCCGCAGTTCATCATCGACACCGTGGCGGCACAGATACACGCCACTTTCAAGGACAACGGTATGCAGATGCGCACTTTCCTTGAGCCGAGCGCAGGGATTGGCGGCTTTCTGAAAACCGCCATGCAGGGAACAAGGGCATACGCTTTTGAGAAGGACACCATCACAGGGCTTATCCTCTCGCTTCTCCATGACAACGCCACCACGATAAGTGCAGGATATGAGACCATCGGGGAACAAGACCTGCAGGACAAGGGATTTGACGTCATAGCCTCAAACATCCCGTTTGGCAACTTCCGTGTGTTCGATGCGGATATGTGGAAAAAGGGCGGCATTTACGAGCAGTCCACCAAGACCATACACAACTACTTTTTCATAAAGTCCATGGATTTGCTCAACGAGGGCGGCATACTCGCTTTTGTGACCTCAAGGGGTATCGCCGACACTCCCGGCAACAAGTTCGTGCGCGAGTACCTTGTGAACCATGCAGACCTCATAACCGCATTACGGCTCCCCGACAACATCTTCATGGAGACCGGCGGCATTGAGGTAGGCACAGACCTGTTGGTGTTCCAAAAGCACACACGGAAAACGACCCTGTCACACCGTGAGCAGTTGTTCATGCAGGTAGGCAAGGAAAACGGCACGGACGGTATCGTGACGGAATATGCCAACAAACTTTTCATGCAGCCCAAGACGGCTCTTGCCACCGACAGCCGTATTTCCATGAACCAGTTTGGCAAGTATGTAAGGAAATACCAGTGGCAGGGCGAGGAAGCGATGATGCGGCAATACTTCTCCGCATTGCTCAAAATGGACTTCAGCCGTTTCTTCCGCAAGAGCCTTTTCACGGGTGACGGACAGGACACCATGCAGGGGCAGATGTCGCTCTTTGACCTTTTCGGGGATGAAATAACCGCCAAGCCCAAGGATATGGGCAAACGTGCATATACCGACAAAGTGGCATGGTGGATGAAAGACGGCGCAATGGTGATGTTCGAGGGGCAGCTCGGCAACCTCAAGATGCGCAAGTCAAGCCGTTATGCCGATGTAGCAGTGGATTTCGTGCCTATGGCTGATATAGAAGCGGCGAAAGAAAGGGCAAACGACTATTTCCCTATCCGTGAGACCTATCTTGAGCTGTCAAGCAAGGAGCGTGAGGAAGAACAGGAACACTCTGAATTGAGGGAAAGTCTTAATGCGCTATATGACAAGTTCGTAGCCAAGTGGGGATATTTCCATGACAACGACAACAAGGAGTTTATCATGCTTGACAGCCTCGGTGTCGAGGTGTTCACCATTGAAATGCAGTCGGGCGATACAATAGGCAAGGCTGACATCATGCGTGAGCCGGTGGCGTTCAAGAAGATAGACACCATGACCGTGCTTTCCCCCATGGAGGCACTGGCGACAAGCCTCAATTTTTACGGCAAGGTGGATATGCCGTTTATCGCCCGAAGCTCGGACAGGAGCGAGACGGAAGCCATAGACGACCTAAAGGACGAGATATTCTACAACCCCATATCGGGAGAATGGGAGAACAGAGGTAAATTCATTGCCGGAAATGTGATTGCGAAGCACAAGGAAATCATGTCGCTGCTACAGGAACTTGACGGCAGCGAAAAGGATTATACAGAAGCCTCGCTGAAAGCATTGGAAGAAGCGACACCCGAAGCAATCCCTTATGAGGAGCTTGACATCAATTTTGGTGAGCGATGGATTGACTCAAGCCTGTACGCCGCTTTTGCTACAGAACTTTTCGAGACCGGGACATCGGTCATGTATTTTGATGTAAACGACACCTATGTTGTTTCCTTGCAGGGATATTCGGCAGTGGCATATCATACTTATTCAGTCCGCAACTACAACGGCGAGGACTTGTTTGTTCACGCCCTGCAGGACACCGTGCCCGAAATCACCAAAGAGGTGTACCGTAACGGCGACAAGGTGCGTGTGCCGGACGAGGAAGCCATACAGGAAGCGGCGACCAAGATACAGGAAATCCGCAGCAAGTTCAATGCATGGCTTGACAGCCAGCCCATAGAGGTACGCGACGAGCTTGTGAGAGCCTACAACGAGCGTTTCAACTGCTATGTCCGTCCGCATTATGACGGCTCGGCGCAGACATTCCCCGGACTGTCCTTTGAGCAGTTCCCCTACGAAGAACTCTATCCGTCACAAAAGGATGCCATTTGGATGATTAAGCAGAACGGCGGCGGCATCTGTTGGCATGAGGTAGGCACAGGCAAGACCATGATAATGTGCGTGGCTGCTTACGAAATGAAGCGTCTCGGACTTGTGCGCAAGCCTATGATTATCGGGTTGAAAGCCAACGTGCATGAGATAGCCGACACTTTCAGAAAGGCTTATCCGTCAGCAAAGATACTCTATCCCGGCAAGGAGGATTTCACACCTGCCAACCGCAAAGAGGTATTTTCCAAAATCCAAAACAACAACTGGGACTGTATCATTCTGACACACGACCAGTTCGCAAAAATCCCGCAGTCCGATGAAACGATGTTTGAGATTTTCTCGGAAGAGCTGCAGGATGTGGAGCGTAGTCTTGAGGTGCTGGAGGAAAGCACCATGCGTTACCGCAGCGGCAGGATGCAGAGCGGCCTTGAGAAACGGCAGGAAAACCTGCAGGCGAAGCTCGCCAACCTGCGCATGAGCATCAACAGCCGCAAGGATGACACGGTGGATTTTCACTCAATGGGAATAGACCATATTTTCGTTGACGAATGCCACATTTTCAAGAACTTAATGTTTCAGACACGCCACACGAGGGTTGCGGGTATCGGCAACACGAAAGGCTCACAAAGGGCTGCAAACCTGCTTTTCGCAATCCGTGACATTCAGAAGCGGACAGGGCGCGATTTGGGCGCAACATTCCTGTCGGGCACTGTCGTTGTCAATGCCCTTACGGAGCTTTATGTGATGTTCAAATATATGCGCCCTGCTGAACTGAAACGGCAACGGATAAACTGTTTTGATGCGTGGGCGGCGATATTCACCAAGAAATGCGCCGACTATGAGCTTAATGTGACAGGAAGCATCAAGCGCAAAGAACGCTTCCGCACATATATCAAAGTGCCGGAACTCGCCGCTTTCCTGCGTGAGATTACGGACTACCGCACCGCCGACATGATTAACCTCGATGTGCCGGAAAAGAACGTGCGCTTCCTTTCCCATGCGCCGACAATCGCACAGGAGGAAATGATAGGACGGCTTGTGTCATTCGCCAATTCCGGGAACTGGGAGGATTTGGGTCTTGACACGCCCGAACCTGACAATCTCGACAAGGCGAAGATGCTCATTGCCACAAACGTAGCCCGGAAAATGGCTCTCGACATGAGGCTGCTCGGCGACAAGTTCCTTGACGATGAAAACAACAAGGCTTCCATCTGCGCAAGGACGGTCTATGACTATTATGTGCGCTCAAACGCAAACCGTGGCACACAGTTCGTGTTCAGCGACCTTTCCACCTACAAGCCTAACGAATGGAACATCTACAGCGACATAAAGGAGAAACTTGTACGGCTCGGCATCCCTGCTAACGAGATACAGTTTATCCAGTGCGCCACCACGGAGAGGGCGAGGAAGAAGCTGTTTGCCGACATGAACGCAGGACGGGTGCGTGTGCTTTTCGGCTCGACATCCATGTTGGGCACAGGCGTTAACGCCCAACAAAGGGCTGTGGCGGTGCATCACCTTGAGATACCGTGGCGACCTGCCGACATGGAGCAGCGCAACGGTCGGGCTGTCCGCAAGGGCAATACCGTGAAGCTGTGGGGCAACAACACCGTGGATGTGGTAATCTATGCCACAGAAAAGACACTTGACGCTTACAAGTTCAACCTCTTAAAGAACAAGCAAATGTTTATCAATCAGATAAACAACGGCACAATCGCCGTGCGACGCATCGACGAGGACAGCATGGACGAGGACAACGGAATGAACTTCGCCGAGTTCGTGGCAATCCTTTCGGGAAACACCGACCTGCTGAACAAGGCGAAGCTCGATAATAAAATCATGCAGCTTGAAAAGGAACTTGTCATATTCAAGAAAGAGCGAGGACGTGCGGAGCGCAAGATTGCGCAGAACGGACAGGACATCGAAAAGGCGGCAGCCTTTATCCGGCGAGTGGAAGATGACCTTGAGTATGCGGCATCATATACAGGCGAAAAGGTCGTTTCCCTGCTTTCCATTGGCGAGGACACGGCGGAAAAGACCGGGCGCGAACTTCACAGGATAGCCAAGACTTACCGATGCTGTGCATATTCCGCCATTGGCTCCTATATGGGGCTTGACCTCTTGGTAAAGAGCGAATGTAACCTTGACGGCTCATTTGACCGCAACACTTTCTTTGTCGAGGGAAAAAGCGGTCTGAAATACCGTTACGGAATTTCCGGCGCACTGCCGCTGGGATTTGCAGACACGGCACTCTATCCGCAGGCCACGCTTGACAAACTGCCCTCTATCATCAAGCAGCAGCGTGAGCGTATGGCGAAACTCGAAAGCGAGGTTCCCACGTTACAGTCCATCGTCAGCCGCACATGGGGCAGACAGGACGAACTGGACGCACTGAAAAAGGAATGTGACGAGCTGAAAAAGCGGATTGACGAGAGCCTTAAGGAGAACAGGCCGGAACAGGAAGAAACGGCGACTGAAACGGACACCACGCCGATACCCGGCAGGAGGGCGACCGATTACGCTGCCTGATTTATACAATATCTGACCTTTCCCCCTGCTTGGTTGTGACAACCGGGCAGGGGGATTTCATTTTCATATGATACGGACGGCATCCCACGCACCGGCATCCTGTTTTATGTGTTCATCTGCCGGGAACCTGCCATTTCCCTTTTATACCTCATACCGCCGGTACTCCTTTTATACAGTAAAGAATACACCGGAGATTTTCCCTTCGGTCAAAAATGCCTGTTGTATGTCGAAATGCCTGTTATACCAGTCTTATCATAGTTCTTTCTCAAGACCACCCGGCCGGGGTTTACGGCGCGAAGTTTGGCATCCGGGAGCGACGGGAAAGGTCATGCGCTGTTTCTGCGAGATTTTGCGACATGGGCGAAAATCATCTTGAAAACCTTGCCTTTCGCCCCTTGACGATGCCCCTGTAATGCGCAGATAAACCTCTTGCGGATGGCTTCGGAAAGAAGGATCCAAGATAGGGAAATAAAAATTAAAACAGATTTCAGATATGCGTACAAAAAGAATGACAGCAGAACAAGGCAGGAGATGTGGCATCAGCCGCTTCCCCAATTTCCACAGGACAGGCTCGATAAGGGGCATGAAGAAACTCTATTACGGCAATGACGCCCTTCTCGTAAGATGCGGACAATACATCTATAATGTGACAAGTGAACCGTCAATATACAATCAGGCAACTATATAACACAATACGGACATGAAACAGATAATATGGACAAGCGACTATCTTTTTGATGACAAGGCAAGAGAAGATTATGTGAACGCGAAACGTGATATACTCGATGATGAAGACTACACTGTCAGCGATGCGGATTGGGCAGAGGTCATCGACAACTATCTTTCGGACGAACGCATGAACCTTGACAGGCAGATTGACGGCGTTGTCATGGCATTTGCCGACCTCGGTCTCTGGAACGGCAGACGGCAGGGCTACAAGATACTCGGACATAACATCAACGGCATCTTCAACGTGTCGGAAGATGATAACGAATGGTACGGTGACGGCTTCAATATCCGTGGTAGCCTCACGCACCATGACGGCACACATTATGTGCTTTACCGTGTGGCGAAAGACATGGACGAGGCAGAACGCATAGGTGAAATGATTTACAACCGTGAAATAGACGAAGCCGGCTTCCGCAAAAAGACCCGTTCACTCTATCCGTATGTGGCTAAGATTTACGGATGGAAAACAGGGCGGTTCGGAGCGGCTTTCAATAAAGCGGTGTGACCGGTGGCAGGCTCCGATATGGGGTCTGTCCACAGGCTATGTTTTTTCCATGGGGGACTTCGCAATCCCTCATGGAAGCCGTGTGCCGCATCCTCCTTTTATAGCCAGTCCCCATCCATTTATACGAAATAACTCCTTTTATGCCATAGGCTTCCCCTCCCGGTAAAAGCGGAATGTCTGCAATATTTCCAGCCATAAAACATCAGGAGCGAGGGCCGAATAACCGGCATCACGCTTCTTTTTGTTTTTTCGCAGGAAATCTTGTTGACAAAACATGACACTTGCCGTATCTGCCATCCGGCAGACGACAAAAGTCATTTTCTTTTTGTCTGACAGACCATTGTTTACCCGCCCAAGCCTATACCTTTCGCTTTCCAGTTTTCCATCGGTTGCACTTGAAAACAATGCGTACTGCTCAATCCTCAATAACCAACAGTGGTACACTTTTTTATTATTATCCAGTCCCTTTTTAGATTTACCCCTTCTATATCATCACCGCTATAATTCTTTTATAATGTTCATTTTTTATTCGGTTTAACGTCCTCACCGGAATTATTTTACCGCGAAGTTAAGTCCGGCCTGCAACCGTCAAGGCATACCTGCCGGTGCCATCCGAAAATCTTCCTCCTGCGGAGAGTATTTTCGTGTCAGCCTTGTCTTTATGCCAGCCGTCTGCTTCGTGTTTGCAGTAAAATAAATCCCAGGAGGCCGGAACACACCGGAAGAAAGGGAAAAGTATAAACTTAACATCATCAGTTATGGACAACAGACCCAACAAGGAACAGGAACTTGCAAAACAGGTGGAAACGGCTCTCAACTCCTACAGCTTCAACCCCAAGCTGTTCGCAGCAGCCATCCCCACAATGCACCGCACGCTGCAGCAGTCGCTGTGGCGGCTCATAAAGGAGTGTGTCAAGGTTATCGCCGACGAGAAGACAGGACACGATGACCGCAACATGGCTTCACACATGGAAGCAAAGGAAATGCTTGAATACCTAAACAAACACGGACGGCACATACCGTTTGTATAAAACCCTATGAATATGGAACAGAAATTTTATCTGCTTGCGACACTGATTGAAATGCAGGACAGCGTTTCTGACGGACACACCCTGTATCGTTCGCTCGATGATGCGATGAAAGCATTTGAACAGGAGATTGCCGACTGTCAGGAAAACTTCAACGTGCGGTACGGCAGCACCCTGACAGACTTGCCACGGTGCAAGGAGTGGAGAACGGAAGACGGTCACGGCTATACGGTGACTATCGAAGAAATGATACCGCTATGAAAAAGCCAAGATACAACTACATCCAAAAACTGATTGACCGGATAACCAAGTCCGGTCAGTCAAACAATGACTGCTTTACCTATTACGGGCATCTTGTGGAACTACAAAGCGGCACCAGCGGCTATGTTTCAGTGACACTGTACAAGACCGATGACAGATACGGCGGAGAACTCGCGGATTTCAGTTTCGACTATTGGACGCTTGAACTGCACTTTGTCAGCACGGTAGGAAAGGTTTTGACGGAAATAATCATCAGTGCTTTCAGATATTTCTACGCTCCCCGAAAAATCTGTGTCTCTTACGACAAAAACGAGTATGAGGACGAGGACACGACCTATGAGTATGACGAGACGGATTGGGAGAAGCCGCCCATAAAAAAGCTGAACAAGTAATAACCAATAAACAAAAGGATTATGACATTCGATTACAACAAGGAAGACAAGACACCCATGTCATTGGTGCTTGAGAACGGCATTACAGCCGAAGGCGAGTTTATTGACCTCAGAATAACCGTGGAGACCCTGCCGAAAGGGAAGCAATGGTATCAAATACGCCACTGTGACGATGACGGTTCGGAGCCTGCATCGCTGAAAAGGGGATGCGTGGCGGTAAACTTCTTCGGCCCGTTCATCTGCGACCCGATAGACGGCATGAAAGACGGTGACGAACTGGAAACTGAATGGGGATTTGATGAATGACAGCCCTTGTCTATAACTTAAAATCAAGGATATATGAAGATAAAGAATTTTGCGACATTCGGGCTTTTCGTTGACGGTGATATGATAGACAGCGGAAGCATACACGCCATGGAGAACGAGGCGACACGGAAAATATTAAGCGGACAGGCTGAAGCCGCACACATATCCGTATTTGACTTTGAAGGCGACAAGGTCATAGAGAAAACGCCAGTCTTATCCCTCCGCAGGAACAATAATGACATCTTCATCGCCAATATGCTGTTGCCTGACAATTCCGAAAATGTAAGGAAAAACCGCACTCTGATTGAGATAAAGGATATTGTCGATGAAATCATGGAGTGCGACAGTCTGGTTGACCGTACCGAGTTTGACACGGTACGGTGCAATATCGGCAGCGGAATACTCTGGCTCTGCGACCTTGAGAAACTGCAAAGGCATTTCGACATGAAGGGCGTTATCGCCGAGGGTGACAACATCGCCCTGCTTATCCGAAATTACCAACTTTGAACATTCTCCCTTTGCCTTCCCGACCGGGCAAAGGGAGTTTTCTTTTTTACAACGTAAGGACATAATCCCTTTATAGCGCGTCGCGGCCATTCCCTGTTTAATTCCGTCAGTTTATCCACCTGTTTTATCTGTCGAACCTGACTGTTATAGTTCTCTGCCATGATTTCACTCATGCCGCCTTGCCTCTACGGATTATTTCTGCAAAGGTAGCGGCAGACCCCGCCAAACGGAAAATCCCGGACGGCAGAACCTTATGGAGAATCTTCCTCCATGTGCATGGAGCGTATTCCCCATCCTTGATTTGCCTTATTGCAGCCATGCCCCTTTGCCGGCAGAAAAATCCCTTGTGGCAAGCCGAAATGCTTCCGAACAGAGGGAACAATAAAATTAAAACATATCATACTATGGCAAAGGTAATTGACGAGAAAATCAAAAGGCAGCTGGAGAAAAAGACAACATTTTTTCTTAAATACTTCCCCGTGCGTATAAAGAACGTGGGCGAGGACGCTGTGGAAGCACGCAAACTTGTATGGGCTTTCAAGGATGCGGAGGACAGAGCATGTGAAAAAGTGGCACGGATGACAGCCGAACACATCAGCAAGGAGTATGGAGATAGAGCCAAAGACATCGTGTTTGTCTGTGTCCCTGCAAGCACGCAGGAACAGAACGAGAGCCGTTACAGACGGTTCTGTGAGAGGGTCAACGAACTGACAGGCATTCGCAACGGCTTTCCGCACCTGAGAATATCGTGTGACAGGCTCGCAGTACATGAACACCGCCACGACAAAACTGTCCGCACGGCACAAGTGATAGAGTTTGATGTTGACTATTTTTACGGAAAGGATATCGTGGTCATGGATGACATCATCACCACCGGCATGAGCTACGCATTGTTCGCCAATCAGCTTGAAGCGTTCGGGGCAAACGTGCTGGGCGGCATATTCCTTGGACGCACACATTACCGCTATGGAAAATAATGCTAATCTTACAGCCGTCAGCAGGCGGTGTTCCGCAGCCTTTACGGGACACCGCTCACTACCCTATGGTGGAACGGCAGACATAAAGAAAGCATTGACGGAACTGATAAGGGAATGGCACGGAGAGGGTGTCACCAATTATCTGTGCGGCATGGCGCTGGGCTTCGACCTTATGGCGGCAGAATGTGTGCTACAGGCAAAAAGGGATTTTAACGACATCACACTCACAGCCGTCATACCATTCCGCGACCAATGCGGAATGTGGAACTTTAAAGACCGCCAACGCTACCATGCCGTCTTGCGGCAGGCGGATTTCCGCATATTGCTGAGCGAAAGGTATTACAAAGGCTGTCTGCTTGTGCGCAACGACTTCATGCTCAGCTATGCGAGCCGGATTGTGGCCTATTATGACGGGCGGCGGCGTGGCGGCACATTCTACACCTGCAACAGGGCAAGGGCGATGAACATTCCTGTCATTAACCTGTATGACCGCTTGGAGGAATAGTGCGTAAGTCCCGCATATCCTTGACAATCCGTGGAAATAATCTGTCCGGGGAGAGGGAAATTCCCTTTTCACGGACAGTGCAAGGTTGCCCTTTTATATCCTGCGGTCATCTCGGCCGGTATAACCTGTTTTACCCCATACTCACCTTTTTGCAACCTTACGGTGTCTTCCCGTTTATACCATTCCGCAACCCAGGTCTTTCCAGGTCTCTTTCTCGTTGTCACCGGTTTGGTTTTATCAGATGCGAAGTTCGGCAGTCCCGCTTGATCCGACGGCTTGAAGTGCATTTCTTGCAAAATCTTCCTCCTGCGGAGAGTATTTGGCAAGAAAAACCGCCGTATGAAGCTGTACGGACAACCGTGTGTTGCATCTGTAAAACCCCAAAACGGTTCCGGGAAAAAGGAACTGAAGAAAGGGAAAAAACAAACATTCAATAACTCATTAAAACCATACGAAAATGGAAGCAACACTCAATCAGACAGCTGTAAAGGAAATCACAATGGTAGCAATCTCCGCAATCCGTCCTAATGGTTTCAATCCACGCAAGCACTTTGACGAGGCGAGTTTGAACGAACTCGCAGACAGCATCCGTCAGCAGGGAATGCTACAGCCTGTCACCGTGCGCCCCACGGCAGACAACGGCTATGAGCTTGTTTTCGGTGAGCGCAGATACCGTGCAGCAACGATTGTCGGCATGCAGGAAATCCCTGCCATAATCTCCGACCTTTCCGATGAAGAAGCCGAGGAAATCGCCATCACCGAGAACCTACAGCGCAAAGATGTGACACCCATGGAAGAAGCCAATGCCTACCAACGGCTCATGGAGAGCGGACGGCACGATTTATCCTCTCTCTCCGTGCAGTTCGGCAAGAGCGAGGCATATATCCGTACACGGCTAAAATTCGCATCGCTTATCCCCGAAATCGCCTCTCTGCTTGAGACGGACGAAATAACGGTCAGCGTGGCGAGTGAAATCTGCCGTTACGGTGAGGACATACAGCGTGAGGTGTACGAACAGCACTTGAAAGAAGATGTGACATACAGCAGTTGGCAAGGACAGAAAGCCTCCGAAATCGCAAGAAACATTGAACGGCAATACACCACAGACCTTGACCGTTATTCTTTTGACAAGACCCTGTGTCTGTCATGCCCCCACAACACCAACAACATGTCGCTTTTTTGCGAGGGCTGCGGAAAATGCGCAAACCGCACCTGCCTTGCCGAAATGAACGCATCGCACCTTGTGGAGAAAGCCCTACAGGTATTGGCTGATAACCCCACCGCAACGCTCGGACACGATACATACAATTACAACCTTAACGCCGTGGAGCGTCTTATGGCTATGGGGCATGAGGTAGTGGGTGACATACCATACGGCACGGCTTATCCCCGAAAACCCGATGCACCCGAAAAAGAGGACTACGACAATGGGGAAGCCTACGAAGCCGCATGCAGTGATTACGAGCAGGAACAGAGCGACTACGAGGAAAAATGTGGTGAAATACACCGTCAAAGCGAAAACGGCGAAATATCGCTCTATGTGAAGATAGGGAGCAATGACATAACGCTGTGTTATGTGAAGAAGAACGACAACGCAGACGATACGGCACAAGGACAGCCATTTTCTCCTGTGGAAAAGCTGGAGAAACAGGACAGGCGCAACAAGGAAATCGCCATTGAAAAGACTATCGAGGACACCAAGAAGCAAATCCTCAACATCGATGTGGCGGAAGCCAAGTTCGGGGCTGACGAGGACAGGATGGTTTATTTCTTCCTGCTGTCAAGCCTGCGGAGAGAGAATTATCCCCTGCTGGGCATTTCCGAGGAACATACACGATACCTCAATGACGAGGACAAGATGAACATCATCGCCAATCTGACGGCAAAGACAAAGGCTGTCATCCGCAGGGATTATCTGATAGCGCAGTTCAAGGACGCATACAGGAACAATGCCACGGCAGACCTCATGCTTGACTTCGCACGAAAGCACATGCCGGACGAACTTGCCAAGATTGAAAACGGATATAACCAAATCTACGAGAAGCGACACCAACGCATTGAAGAACGGAAAGCGGCAATCATGACAAAGGAAAAGGTTACGGAAGAAATGGACGGCACGGCAGAGGCTTCCCCCGAAGATGTGAAGCCGGAAGAAGCAGCCGCATAATGAAAATTCAGCCAAGCGACAGGCAGGGTGGAAAAATCCGTCCTGCCTGTCTTCATGGCATATTCTTACCATACGGCAGACAGCGAGACACCTGTTATACCGCAGATTTAATGACCGTTTTACCCCTTTATAAAACGACTTAGTTTTCCTCCATTTATACGCGATGCCACACATCCTGCCATCCGGCCGGCCGGATCTGCTTTTTCCCTTGCAAAATTACTGCGAGGGAAAACCGGCTCAAGTACCGCCATGCTATCCCGGCATTATTTTACAGCAGCCTTCCGCGATTTGTCGCCAAATCGGGTATTCCGTAAAATAACGGCAGGATTCCTTGTGCTTGTTCCCCGTCATTCGCAGTGATGGCCGCAAGTAAAAAACAAATTCCGACCGGACGGGACAATGGTCCTGATGATAGGGAAAACAATATCTAAACAATATACAGCACAATGGAAAAAGAGTATGTGATGAATGTCGCAAAGACGGCAAGAGAGCAGTTGTTCGGTATGACACCAACCATGGTGACTATGTCCTGGGGCGTAAGCGGCATGTATGCCACGGTATTCAAGGATATGCCGGCACTTATGCTCAAGGTCAACGGCAGGCTGTTCAAGGGCATTGTCGTAATTGCCCTGAACGGAAATGACTATTACGAGGTTTATCTGAACAACGAAAATGAGACACGGCTTGTCAGCGATGAAGTATGTTTTGACGAACTTGGCGAGCTTATAGACCGCCACATCGAGCGAGGAGACAACAAGAAAGAATATGACGAGTTTTGCAAAAGCCAACTGACGAAACTCGTGACAGGATAATGCCTTATGGCAGATACCAAGGTGACGGGATGTCCGAGGATGTCCCGCACCTTTGCCTTCTGCGGCAGGAATCCGCTTATAGCCGCGCCCGACAACACCGGTTGCCGGGCGAACTGTGTCCGGGCATTCCCGGACATGGCTGCAGCCCTTTTATACCGGTTTTCATTCCTCCTTTTTCTTTCGGGGGCCAAGCGGTCCTTTCCAGCGTCCTCGGTCAAGCTCTACGTTGGCTTCGTTCAGGATGCGGAACACGCTGCTTCGGCTGCGGAAGCCCGACTTCTTGAAAATCTCGTCGATGGGGAATCCTTCAAGATACATATTGACCACACGCTTGTTGCGCTCGGCACGGCACATCGCCTTGTCGCTGATGCTCTCGATATGTTTCTTGATCCGGCTTTTATGACGCGAGGACTTGCGGATGGCGTTGGCCTCCTTCGGGAGCAGGGCGATGGCTGTAAGCACGTCGCTGGTCCGCGTTTCCGAGAACAGCTCGTTACCCGAATCTATCCGGTCATGTATGGATACCAGCCTTATGTTCATCAGTCGGCAGAACTCCAAAAAGAAGACGAGCTGCCTCGCACCCCGCAACGCATTTGACAGTTTGGGGATGACGACCGTATCTCCGAACTGGATACGCGCCATGAGACTGTCCCACTGTGTCCTTGCCTTATCCCCCGACAACAGTTCCTCACGCACAATCTCCACACATCCGAAGTTCTCCATCCATCCGCTGTCGGCCGAGAAGTCTTCATAACCGGGAGCCGTCATTATATATCCTATTTTTGCCATCGTATGAAAGAGTATGATTCAGAGTGCAAAATTAATCAAATCATCCGACAATCAATCAAACTCTCCGCAAAAACAGCCGTTACCGCACCATTTTTATGATTATTTACCTAATCAGGTTTTTTCGGGATAAATTTTATGTCAGTCACAGAAGATTATCTGACTGCCCCGGCAGATTTTCTACAGCAAAAGCACAGTATGATTTATGTGTCTTTCCAGTTTGTCTTTCAGTGTCTTTACTTTGCAACATCAAGAGTTGCAGATGTTTGTAAAAATTATATTCAGAGTATGATATTTCAAATAAATATAAATATAATTCAGATTGTACTTTCGTGTCAGAATTATACTCTAATTTCGCGGCGTCAAACAATCGCTCATGCGAGAAAAACAGATATTGATATGAATGATTATCCGTCAAAGAAGACAATGTTGCGGCAGATTGCCGCCCTGTTACCGGCATTGCTGCTGGCGTTGTCACTTTCCGCCTGCAAGGACGGAGGTTCCGGGACAAGAAGTTTTCCCGGTGCCGATGCCGCGCTGGAAGATTACAAATCCTTCCTGCGCTCTGTCTCCCAACGGAAGGCTCTCTCGACTTCGGAGCTTGTTTCCTCCGTACTGGAGTGGAAGGCCCTTGACGATTCGGTGAGCGCCGCCATGTTCCGTGACAGCGTACATACGGACCGTGCGGCTGTCGATTCGACATACTTCTCCCTGCGTGATTCCATCACGGACAGACTGGCATCGCTCGTTGACGGTCGCAAACGCTCGTTCCAGGACTATCTTGACTTCGCGCTGGCGGTCAACAGGCCGGGACTCGACTCGCTCTCAAGGCAGTTCATGATGTCGGCGCACCGGTTCTATGCCTCGATGGATTCCGTACCCGTCTTTGGACTGGACAATGTTTCCACCATCCGCAGGTACGAGGACATCCTCGACGATGCCGCACGGCGTGGATTCCGGGACAAGCGTGACCTGTTCACGTTCCTGCGCAACGAGGACAGGGCTTTCCGCTCGTTCCTCGGCCACCTGCCGACACTCGGCGACATCCCTCTCGCCAAAGTCCGTGACGGCTCGTCCGCACTGATGAAGGAGATGATCGGGCTGTGCCAGGGCAATAACCCTCCGTTCACGACCTCGGAAGTCGTGATACTGCTGACGATGCGCAACAACCGGCGTCTGCTGCAGAATGCTCTGCAATGCATGAACGACATCAACAACCGCAAGGTCAAGGGCGGCGACCAGTCGGCAGCCTATCTGTGGATGCTGCTCCAACCCTGGGTATCATTCGACGGCTTCGCCCTCTCGCTGATGAGCGACGCGCAGACAGGCACGTTGCGGACACTGGCCGCGGAAACACCGAAATGTATCTTCAGGCTCGGCAAGCCGCAGTTCCCCATTGACACGGACGAGCTTCCCTCGCTGCTTATCAAGACCACAATTACCAATCTATGACCGACATAAAAACAAGATACGACTATGCTGAAACATAAAATTGAAAGGTTCCTCACTTATATCTCCATGCAGATGCCGGCACTCATGTCACGCTCCAATTATGCCGGTGCCGAAATCTTCGACGGCATGGCCGTCCTTGAGTTCAAGCTACCCAAGCCGTGCAATGTGGGCGACCTGCTCGACGAGTTCGATGATCAGATGGAGTTGACAATCCTTTACCACGTCATCCCGTCAGAGGCGACGGTCATGGGGCACCAGTGCTGCGCCTATTCCAATCCGTCATTCGACTACCTGTACAAGGTCAACGGCATCAGCGATGACAACGGCATCTGCGACACCGTATATGCCTCGCTTTACGATTCGCTTGAGAGTTTCGGGCTTGACCTGCAGGCGGAGCTTAACGACCAGACATCGAAAAGCAAGGTCGTCTTTGCACGCAAGGAGGAAGACCTGCTGCGCGACTTCATGAAATAACACACCGACAGTCTGAACGATGAAAGAGACCGCATACGACAGGATTGTCAAGACCATCCGGGCAAGGCACACATGGATAACCGTGCTTCAAGCCGACAGGGAACGCAACCTGATGGTTCAGGTCGGCCGTGAGCTGCATGAGGTGCGCTGCCGTGTGCTGACGCTGGTGGCTCTGCGCCAGTACGGGCTGTACCGGAAAGGCCATGTATGGGACATCCCCGAATACAACCTTGACAAGGCCGTGCGCTCGCTCAAGCGCGATGTACGTTTCAGGGAACGGTGGAACAAGGATGCCGCGACCGCCGACGACATCAGCGAGATCATAAACCGTGCGTCCTACGGGTTCATCCGGCTTGAACTTTCCGATTTATAACCGACAACTCAAATTCAAACAACATTTACCATGCTTATAAAAATTCTCTACTCGCTTCTGCTCCCGACTTTCCTCGTCGTACCGTTCCTCTACAAGAACAAGCGTCCTGCCATGCTCGACTTCTACTGCAACATGGCGATGAGCTTCGCCTTCAGGAAAGTGTACACGCGGATGCTGCTGCTTTTCCTGCTGGCATTCCATTTCTACCATCTGACAATCTTCCGAAACCACTATGACCTTATCCCGTCATCGGTGTTGTGCTTCGCGATGTTCTCCCATCCACTTTGCGAGAGGTGCATCTATTTCCTTCAGGAGCGTCGCATCCTGTGGGCCGGCATGGTTCTCTCGCTGGCGTGCCTCTTCATCCCTCACTTCATGCCTCTCGGCGTCTCTATCGGAGTGCTGCTCTGCGGAACGGCGTTCTATCCGTCCCGTCTGCTCAGGAACATACTGCTCCTGCCTGAATGGGATGACCGCCCGGACTGCCATGACGACATGGTGGAGATTTCCGAATTGTATTTCGATTGGAATGAGTCAGGGAACTATGCGTTGCGCGAAAAGCCTGCACGCAGACAGATGCACCTGCTCAATGACGAAATCGAGGATGCCGAATTTGTGGAGATTGAGCAGGGACAGGATGACAGACAATCATAAACCGGACAATATGGAATCAAAGAATATTTTTTATCTCACCGCAAACATGGAACTGTTCCGCTGTCTTCAGGAAGACAGACCGGAGGATGGCGGACGACTGTCCCGTTACAGCGCGTTTGTCTATCTGCTGGAACACATGAACAGGCAACCCGGCACGGTGACGGCTTCCGGACAGGAGATTTTTCTTTCCGCCGGACAGCTTGTGACCTCGTACAGCGAGCTTGCCTCAGTATGGAAGTGGTCGCGCGACAATGTGCGCAACTTTTTCCTTGCTTTGGAAAAGACGGGAACCGTTTCGTTGGAACGCCGGGGAAAGGCTACGGTCATATCCCTTCCGGCCGGCATGACTGACGCTCCTGTACCGGCACGGCTGCCGACCCGTGATGAACGCGACCGCCTGCGCTTCATCTTCGGCGCGATGTCCCTGGAGGAAATGGCAGAGATGCTGGAGTCCGTCATGTCGGGAACCGAGCGGGACATCGACAAGTTGAAATCCGAAAACTCCAATGACATCGGTATCGGACGACGGCTGCTCCGGCTGGTCAACCACCTCGTCCTGCATCCGTCCGGTTTCTTTCCCAAGGACGACCGTGTGGCCGATGCGTTGCGCAGCCTCTTTATTGATGACTGCGGCTCCGACCTCGCAAGGTTCTTCACCCTGCTCACTATCGGTGGACTCAAGCTGGTCGATGACCGCTGCGACAACACGGAGTTCCCCCTGTCGTTGCCGGACAAGACAATGCGTCTGCTTGCCGTGGTCCTCGAATACTATTCTCCTTTTATAAGGCACGGTGTCCTCTCCAATCCCGCAGCCTTCGGCAAGCCGGAACGGGCTGCGCCCAAAGCCGGAAAGGACATGGCTCCGCATACGGAATAACGCGGCGGCTTGCCGCCCCATTATCGGACGGGCTGCGCCCAAAAAGGCCGCTTCGCGGCTGTTGGGAAGCATAATACCCCGGATTTTCAGCAGAAAACCGGGACGGACCGCAAAAAGCGGCAGCAAGCTGTGAGATTATGGAAGAATTTTCTTCGCAAAATTCAGAAACAACGGTGCTGGAAGGCTCAAAAAAGCCTCCGGCAAATCGAAAAAACAACGAAAAAAATCATGGCAAATTCACAAAAACAAGTCATGGATCTGAAAGTCGCAAAGGGCTTCACCGAAGCCCAGAGCGATGAGCACAAACGCAACTGGGACGATAAGAAATGGGGGCGTGCATCGGGTTACGGAACGTATGACCGCACGCGCGACAGCCTTAATTTCGAGATTGTGAACGGCAAAATTGTTCCTATCGACAAGAAGAAATCCATCCCGGAACGCATCCGTGAGATTCTGTCGGCACGTGGCATCAAAGACCCTAACGAGGGATTGCCGGAGCCGAAATTCCGCACGGTGGTGAATTTCATTTTCGGAGGTTCACGTGCGAGGATGCACGAGCTGGCTTTCGGGGAACAGACGGTCAATCTCAATAAAGATGCCGACAATTCGCATATAAAACGATGCCGTGATATCGAGAAATGGGCACTGGACGTGTACCGTTTTGTCGCTGATAAATGGGGCGAGGAAAACATCGCCGGCTTTGTCGTACACCTTGACGAGACGAATCCGCATTGCCATTGCACGCTGCTTCCCATAAGGGACGGACGCTTCGCTTTCAAGAAAATATTCGGTGGGAAAGACCTGTATGACTACAAGGACTATATGCGCTCGCTGCACGATGAATTTGCAAAAGTGAATGAGAAATGGGGATTGTCTCGCGGCTCCGACATATCAAAAACCGGGGCAAGAAACATTCCTCCGCAGGAATACAAGCGTATGCTGAGCCGGGAATGTGCAGACCTTGAATCACAGATAGAATCGGACAAATCCCTGTTGCAACAGTTGAAACTTGAGGTCTCCCACGCCGAAAGGAGGGTGAAAGGACTGACCACGATGATAGCCAATCTCGAAAGCCGCAAGACCGAACTGGAGCAGGAAATGGTACAACTTTCAACCGATCTTCAGGCTGGGAAAGGTGACGCTGACGAGTTGCAGAAGAACATTGACAGGCTTGGGAAAGACTACCAAAAGGTGCTCGACGCCCTCACGGACAAGCGTCAGAAACTCGCCGAAGCCAGCCGCAAACTGTCCGAATATAGGGAGCTGGAGGAAGAATCCAGGGAGAAAACCAACGAATACCGGCAGCAGGCGGAGGACTATAAAAGGAGTATCCGCGAAGCATCGGGCGACCTTGCCGGACAGATACGTTTCCGTATCGCAGACGCTTTTGTGAATGATGTCATCAGCAGCCTCAGAAGCACCATGCCGAAACTCGGCGATGCCGGTTCCGCGTTTGACGGAACGCTGCTCGAAGACCTTGCGGAACGTGGCGAGGACATACTGAAATGTGCCGGGATGTTGTTCGCGGGATATGTGGACGGAGCCACGACTTTCGCCGAGGGACACGGAGGCGGCGGAGGCGGAAACGACCTGTCTTGGGGACGGAAAGATGATGAGGACGACCTGCTTTGGGCGCGGCGTTGCCTCTTCCGTGCGGCGAAAATGATGCGTCCGGCAGGCGGAAAATCTGTAAAACGCAAATGATGTAACACCAATTAAACAAATTCAAACGATGAAGAAAATCTTATTTTCAATGCTCATGACCTTTGCGGCACTGCTTGACGCGGATGCCCATGCGGTCAGCCACGCAGAGATGAAACTGAAAGAAATCGAAGCCGGACAAAAGGAAATCTCGCTCCGCAAGAAGCCTGCCTACCTCTCCGGCGCAATCATCCCGTCATGGAAGGACAACTGGTTTGTCAGCGTTTCGGGAGGCGCGTCCTCGTTCATCGGATCGCCGCTTGGATGCGACGATTTGTTCGGTCGCATAAAGCCCGCCCTCCAGATTTCATTGGGCAAGTGGCATACGCCTTCGGTGGGAAACCGTCTCGTTTTTCAAGGTTTCGAGTGGAAAAGCGGTGCCTTGTCGAACCAGAAGTATCGCCATTATCATGCCGACCTGCTTGTGAACCTGATGCCGTCCCTGGCTATGGGCGACAAGGAGTGCCGATGGGATATCATTCCTTTTGTCGGTCTGGGAGTGATTGACAACCGTGATGCTGACAGTAATCCCTTTGCCTTCAATTATGGAATACAGGGACGTTTCCGACTTGCAGACTGCCTGCACATCACAGCCGAAATAGGCAATGTGACCACATTCAAGGATGCCGATGGTCTTGGCCCTGCAAGGAGAATCGGCGACCATCTGCTGACGCTCTCCGCTGGTGTATCGTGGACTTTCGGCAAGAACAGAGGTTGGAAAAAGGTCTTGGACGCAGGGCCGTATATCATCAGCAATGAGCGGCTGGAAGTCTTGGCATACGCACAGGAAAGAGAAAACGAGAGACTTGCCAAAGAAAACGAGGCGAACCTCAGACTGATTGCAGAACTCCGCAAGATTCTGGAAATAGAGGGACTGCTGGACAGGTATGCCGGATATTTTGACCACACTGACGACAACGGCAGTGCTTCGGCCGGAGGCTACGCCATGAATGACTACAGCGGACTTAACTCGCTTAGGAAACGCCTCCGTGAAGGTGAAAACGGCAACGCTGCGACAGACAGCAAATCCGGCAAATCACAGTCCGGCAATAGGAACGGTAACGCGACAGACGGTGACAGCAGCGGTGGAGTGTACGGATATCCGGGTGATACCGCAGACGGGAACGCACCTCTCGGCGCACCGATTTATTTCTTCTTTGAACTCGGCACCGACAATCTTGTGGAAGAATCACAGATGGTGAACATCGACGAGATTGCACGTGTCGCAAAGAAATACGGTCTTGGAATTGAAATCACTGGAGCGGCAGACAAAGCCACCGGAACGGAAATGATAAACTCCAATCTCGGTTCTCTCAGGGCTTCTTTCATCGCCGGATGCCTCAAGGAAAGAGGCATTGAAAAAAAACTGATCAAGACTTTCTCAAAGGGCGGTATTGATGACTATACACCTAGCAAAGCGAACAGGAATGCCATCGTAAGGCTGTTTCTGCCATGAGATAAACGAACAATCATAAACTGACTTTTTCATTTTTTTGCTAACGAGGTTGTATTGTAATTCAAGGATACTACCTCACAGAGTGTGTCTGAGATAGAATCGCTGTATATAAAATTTAAACACAAGGCCTATAAAGAAGTCGTATTATACCCTGTTTTGAGTAATAATACGACTCCTCTTTTTGTCTTAAATATGTTCAAGTATCATATAAAAATCTCACTTTAACTAAGATTAAATAAAAGACTGTAACCCCCGTCAACAATCTCTCTTTTCCTCATCATATACATTCCAAAAGAGATCGGGGAATCGTCTTCCCAGTGTTGTCCTCGTTTCATTGTCCATACAGAAATTTTCAATATCATATAAAGAGTCTGATAATGTACATATTATCTGTTCAATACTCTTGTCTATATAATCACTGTTAATTTTGAATCGCTCGATGGCCAAGTCAAATTGTATAGTGTCATTCTTCAAGTCATCATCCAAATAGAACATTCTGGAAATCATTTCTTTGTATGCCCTTCCCTCTCGATGTGTACCAAGGGCACTTCTGTATGACTTTACAGCTAATTCTCCCGAATAATTCGTCAATGTATATTGTATATTCGGTTTCGTAATGGTTTGGAGTACACTGTCAAAGAATCGGTCCGAAATATTATGACACCTCCACACTTTCCTATATATAGACGATAATTCCTTTATCTCGTTCTGCGTAAATAAGGAATCCAAAACAATTTTGTCCATTTCAAATTTATTACCTTTAACGCTACACGATGTTCTATAATTAGGACATTCGCTTTGCCAAGCCAAAATTGACTTCATTCCTGTTCCATAATATTTTGCAGACTCTGCATTAGAGTATTTACTACAATTAACTCTACATGAATGATGGCAGACTTCCATTGTCTCATAATCGTAGCGGGCAAAATAACGTTCTAACTCAATACTGTTATTTTCACTCAATGTTGGCAGTGGACTTGCCAGGTCAAAGTATCTGTAATAATGGAATAGAGCATTAAAGAGGTAGTTCCATTGGTTCAGTGTCTGATAAATGCCACCTATAAAAGAATGTGTAAACAGAGTTGTTGAGGTATAGGGCGACAATGTTTCTAGGATTTTAGTCATACAATACATGGAATCTTTGATGAGAAACTCCAACGTCTTCAATCTATCTGAAATCTGATTATACTTTGGGTCTAGTGTTTTACTGAATGTCACATCAGGAAAGTATTTCTTCCATTCCGCATCACTCTGTATAGTATCCATATGTTTATTTGTCAACGCTTTTTTAAAAGCCATAAATATCTTAGGATTATTGTTCACCATGTATTGCCCATCTTTCAGTTCTGGGATGATAAGACCAAGTATGTGCTGGTTCAGCAATGCTTTCATCCGTAACGAAAGGATACGTTCATATCTTGTATTCTCGTGACGTAGTGAGGTCAACGAGATATTGTTGTATATTCCTATTAATCTCTCATTGAAATCCTTGTTCCTTTCTTCTATTGAGTTCCATGTGTATGAGATTCTGCTAAGATGATCTCTTGAATACGCTACGATTAGCTTTCGAGTATCCCTTAGATAATCAATGGTTTTATCAATATTTGTGTCATCTATGATACAGAGTTTTAGTAGTTCATAATATATCAACATGATTTCTTCCACGTCTGGAAACAAAGTCAGACGGCTCATAGATATGTTTTCATACATTTGTGTATAGAATACCCATTTCAGACGCTGTATCTCTACCATGTTGATATAGTTATAGTGAGAGAAAAGGCAAAGAAGACATTGCTTTACAATTCTGTTCTTTATCTCATTCAGAAACTCTCCAATCACAACTTTTGCCTCTATCGCTTTATCATGTTCCTCCACTTTTACGGCCACACGTAAATAGTTCTGAATCACGCGCAGTATTTTCTTCATACTTCCAGCTGCTTTTTTCTGCTCTTTCCCATATCGGAAACATACTGAGGCTTCCCAATAATAGAGAATACAGGTTTCAAGTTTGGTTAATTTGTCCATCGGATAGCGCAGTAGCATAAAGTCATTCTCGCTTTTAGACTTGTCCAACTTGTCGTTCACCTCATGAACATCGTGAAGGAACTTGCTAAGAAACTCTTTCGTTATTTGATCATTCTCTAATACTGAACAGCTCAATGTAGTGTTGCCAAGGCAGTCCAGAACCTCCGCCAACTGAATCATATAGTTCTGACGCATTGACTTCGCACTACCGCCCATAACTATTTGCCGCAGGACATTGATAGTCTTGCTCTCTGTTTTTTCTCCATTACACACGCCTTCTGTATCTACCCCGAACAGGTTGTGCATGGTGATTCTCAGGCTTCTATTATAATACTTGCAGGCATAGCAAGGAAGAGTCTTATTCCTTTTCCACATGACTTTTCGCTTCTCATTACATTCCTTGATATCCTTTAATGGAAGCCTGTTAAGCCTCTTTACTCTTGTTTCCTCTTCCCAAAACTTTTTGAAAAGGTCTATGATTACTTTGTTCTTTTCCCCAGATGTTGGCTGTGTCGTTTTGTCTGCGAATTTGTTGTGTTTTTGTAGTTCTTGAATATGAGAATAATCAATCTCCTTACAATATTTATACAGCATAGGAAAATGCTCATAGCATCCATTCTTTCCACAGAAATCTTGTAGTTCAGTCTTCAAGTTGAAAGCCCAATAATATAAACTGTCAATAAGTTTTTCATTTAAATCCTTGTTACTATTTCCTTTATTTCCCTCACTTCGTTCATAATTAAAACCAATCAAACCGTTTTTGTAGAACATAATATCACCTAATCTTCTAAAAAAATCAGATGAAATGAGAAATTTCTCTTTTTCGTTAGTCGTCAGACTTATATATTGATACTCCCCCTCAATAACATCCAAATTTGACCTTGTGATACCACCAAGTTCTATTTTCTCATTGATGAATAACTTTGCCAATAATGCTTGATATACAATACGAGTATCTTCAAGCATTGCTAGGCGTTGTATTACACTATGTTTATTAGGGGTTATCTTATGTGCAAAATCAGAAATCAGGTATTTGCCTTTAGTACGGTATTTCAAATTTACATAATTCTGTGAATTGTAATAATTGGGCAACACTTTTCTCGAATCATTACTATAATAGCGATTCTTATAGTATAGTATTGGTTCTGAATAAGGCCAATGTTTTTTAGGCTTTTCTTCATACTCTAATCCAAAGTCCAGTTCATTAAACTCTCTAAATCTTATTATTCTAGCAATAATCTCGTTATAAGTATTATAAGCGGAATCAAAGGTCCTCCTCTTTTCAAATGCAGTACCCAATTTCAACATATTTCTTATATAAGCAAGCGTAAAGGTCGCCTTGTGAGGATCATTGTTGTCTGCATCTTCAGTTTTAAGTACTTTCAATGCCGTTTGGTATTCACATATGGCTTGATTATACTCTTCATCTGCCATATACAAATCTGCAAGGATATGATGTACGCCTGCTTCCGCATGAGGTGGGACAATTTGATTGTCCTTATGCAGTTGTTGATATTTGGACACCATCTCCAAATAATGTCGTTTCACAGCTTGCGATTCATCTAATGTGAAGTTGAATATAGCGGATATTTCTTCAGAGACCTTGGATGCAAGAGATATTTCTTCAGAGATTTGCTTTCTAAACTTGAACTGATAAAGGCCGCAAGGTATCTGAATGATGTGTGTCTGTATCAAATAACTAAGGATGGAATTTATGAAACCTCTGAACTCCGGTATCTTATATACCTCTAGCAATTCTGGTGTTTGTTCAATATTTCTCCAAGAAAAACCTCCACTATGATACTTATACAGATGGTTAATCAAGAAACTGGCTGCAACAAGGAGTTTATCGCCAAATTGATTGGCATCAGTAATAATCTGGTTCACTGGAAATGAAATGTAGTGAATAAAACCTATTACTCGTTGCTCCTTCTCTCCAAAAGAGAGAAGATACTTGCACTTTTCAGGTATGTAAATGTCTAAGTCATCACCATCCAACGGTTTATGTTTGTCCCATTCACGATTAAACCGGAACTCTTTGCGATTTCTGATTGGACGAACAAGATTCTCAAAGGTTAATCGCATCTTCTTGGGAGAACCGTTACTTACATGGTAGAGATATACAGTAAAATGATACAACAATCCAATAGTCTTGTCTATACATGTTCTCGCATCACGTAATAAGAGGTTTTTATCTTCCTGTGGCATATCCAACCTCATGATATTTTTTGTGTATGCAGTAGTAAGATATTCATAATAGAGCTTTAGATTGATGTCCATATTCGTGTAATCTACACCCGTAATCTTACACTCTATATATCTACTCATTATCCTTTCTTCAATATATTTTCGCGGTATTATTTGTCTAGCAATAAATGTTTCTGCATTATACATCACATCCTTTTCGCTTTTCTCGTTCTTACAGAAACTTTCCACATAAATAATACCATTGAACAAACTTGAAATTGCAGACTCCCTATCTGTTAGATCAGCGAGATAGCCGTCATACATTTCTCGACCTGCGATAAAAATAAATTTAGCCTTGGCTGTGTTTGTAAAGTATTTCATGTTGGCCAACAGATGCATCACCATGAACTTCCTTTTTCTTGATGTTCCGCCAGAATTTAAATATTTTTCATTACTGAATTCCGGCATTTCATCATCAAGTTTCAATGGGCTTTCTATTTTGTCCAATTCGTCAAAAACGAAATAAAAAGTAGGATGCACAGGAGAACGATGCACTCTGTCCAAAATATGGATAAGTCGTGATTCTATATCACGAATATTAGCAATCGGATAGTTAAACTCCAAATTACCTCCTAATGTCGCTTGCTGGTATTTTACACCTATACCTTGTGAAGATTTTAGTTCTGCATCAATTCTTTTTCTAAGTGTAGATAATGAACACAATATGCCAATCTGACGCCAAGAAAGAAGAATGAACAGAATAACAAGAATGCCTATTTTCAATACTGCATTAATATTAAAGAATTCCAATATTGTTTCCAATGCTTCAGGTAATACTTTTTCACAATGTGGGAAAAACCAAAAAGAAGCAAACGAAATCACCAGAATATTAACCGCCCACATCTCCACATTGGCTATTGGTGATAACACATACGACTTGTATTTATTATACAACTCAGATGTCAACACGCATAGTATGCTGCGTTCATCCAATATTTCCTGCCCTAGATTGACACGCACACAGATATGTGAATAACGCTTATTTTTCTCGTTGGCTCCATATATTAAATGGTCTATTCTGTCCCATTCTTTAGAGGTTAATCCACACCACATCTGCTTCATTGCCTTTACCATACCCAAGGGCGTAATATTTTTGTCGAGGACTATATATTTTATACCTGCATGTATGCGATACATGGTTTTAACAAAGACCTCTTTCAGATAATATTGTTTGCATAAAATGAGTAGAAATAGGCCGCAGCCGCAACCGCCAATTATATATCTTATACCCGTCTCGTTGGTAAATTTTGACATGCAAAATACAATACCAATAAAAAGAATCAGTCCCAATATATTACACCATATACTCGGTTCTCCGACTAGTTCATACAAAACCCTATCTACAAAACTCGTCTTTCCCATACCACGATATCCTGTAATAAGATACGAGCCACCATATGTTTTCTCTTTTACTAGCCAATTTTTCAATTTTTCAATAATCCTATCCCTGCCTATCATAAAACCAGCTGTAGGAGAACCGAAATGGTCTGAAAACAAAGATTTATGCACGTATTCAAAGGAGGGCACAGGAATATTTATCCTCTTCACCTTCGAACTGTATTTTCCAAATATATTACCTTCTCTTTGCATCGTAGTTCTTTTTTCTAATGACTATTTACGAGTTTTTCTGACACTTTCTTTTGCTCTCATGAATTTTTGAATATTATTCTCTTCAGCATTCTTCTCGTCCCTCTTCTTATCCTTCTCGTTTTTACTATCAATCATAGTATCAAGGCATTCCGATAATAGTTTTACGCATTTATCAATTTGCAAATTGCAAATATCTCCTAAGCTTTTTTGGCAAATCTGTAGGCACAATAGTGCTTTATGAAATGTTAACATCTCGTGTTTTTTTTGTACTGCACTTACACCATCCTTGTAATAATTTGTAATAGCAGCATTCATTATTTCCAGTAATCCTTCAATATATATCAACACAAACTCATCCGAAATATCAGGTGTTTTCATCGCATTCAAGTTACTAATAGTTCTGTTTATTTCACTTAACTTTTCGAAACACTCCACTTCATTTACATGCCTAATTTTTGTAATATGCAGTTTTACTTTAACCCATTTTGTTGCCCATGTCAACAAAATAAACAAAATAATTGTAAGAAAGATAAATAACAGTAAACTTGCAGATACGCATAAGAACTTTCCTAAATAGCACAGACAATCTTCTAGAAAATCTAAAAAGCGAGTACTTTCACATGCAAAATTCTTGCAACATTTCGCGTAGCATTGGAAAAGATAAGAATGAATCATAATCGTTATTTTGTTTGGTTTGTATTTGGCACAGAAATTTCATATTGAATTAAAGATGTAATTACAAATGTATTATGAATTCCTGAAATTACATTATAAAAATATAAATATTATTGGTTTTTATAACAAAAATTTGCAGTAATAAATTATAGTAAGAAAAAAGTGATTAATAAACAAGAGATTATAATATATGATTATGTTTTCAGAAAACAAGGCTAAAGTTAATAGATATAAAACAAAACCACCGGAACAGAATGACAAACTCAAATACTGACTCTCGCATGGCTTTTCTTATCACCGGATGCCTGAAAGATAGAGGAAATAAGGGGAACATGATTAAGACTTTATCCAAGGGAGGCATTGATGATTATACACCGGTTAAAGCGAACAGAAACGCCATTGTGAGGCTTTTCTTGCCATGATATAGACGAGAGCTTAAAAGCTAACTTTTTCATTTTTTTGCAGGCAGCCCCGACCGTAATGGCCAGGGCTGCCTTTCGTTTTCTGTCATTACTCCACCAGAGTTTAGTCCGTTTTCTGCCGCACATCATAAACCGCATTCCGTATTCTGCCGGGATAAAAACCGAAAAGTAATCGTTTTTTAAGAAAGAGAGGTAAGGGAAAAAATGGACAAAGGGGCTGAGACAGTTGGTTACAGCAGGATATTTATGCTGCATTCAGCATATTTTCCCGGCAGATTATTCGTTGCTTTTGACTAAAATAATCTGCTAACAACTTGCGTATGTGAGAATTATTTTGTACCTTTAGTATAGAAATTACCAATCAAAAAGTAACAGAATATGGATATTATACTTCTCCTATTGGCCGGATGGTGGCTGTCGGGAGTCCTGGGCTTCCGGGAGCGCAGGAAACCGCGTCGCAGACGCAAACGCTCGTTCTGGAAGCCGGATATGGATGAATACGACTGGGAAGAGTTCAACAAACGCAACGGTCGTTAATGCCTTATGCTCATAAAAACAACCCGCCGAAGACAGTGCCCCGGCGGATTGCAATAAGATGTACAGTACCTGTTCAGCGGCTGCGGTGCGTCCCCTGGAACGGCACTTCCTCGTCCTCCTGCATCATGTCGAAAGGCCTGTCCTCGATATGGACGACCTCCGTAGTATTGCCGTCATTGTCTATGTCATAGACATCGGGATACTCGGTCGTGTGTCCGGGAATGGCCTGATAACTGTCTATCTCTCCCTGGACAAGGTCTATGCGGTGGCTTATCATGGAGGTGGCGCGACGCACGTCCTGAAGGGTCGTCTTGATAAATTCGGGGGATTCCTTGAGGCTGTCGAGCCATGACTTGAGGTAAGCCGCTGATTCATCCTTTACATTCTTCACGATGCCGTAGCGCGAGGCGATAAGGGCACTGCCCAGTTCAGCCACAAGTTCCTCACGGGCATAATCATCCGAGCCGAACGATGTGGGCTTCAGCCTGTCAAGACGACCTTCGGAGCCGGTCGAATGGGTCATCTCGTGAAATGCCGTACCATAGAAAGCCTCCCCGCTCATGAACTGCGATTTCTCCGGCAGCACTATCTCATCCTTCGATATGGAATAGTATGCCTGGTCCTGATGCGTCGGCTTGATGGGACACAACCAAAGGCCGTGCTTTATGATTTCGTCCATCGCCGGGAAGGAGAATTTCTCCCCGTCAAGGGATGCCGGCCTCTTAAGTCTGTTCTGCTCCTCCAGCTTTGCGTACAGTTCCGGGCGTGCCTGTTCCAGATTGGTCTGGGCTACGTTAAACACATTATATACATTCAGCTTCGGATAGACATTATACGCCTTTTTCTCTTCCTCGGAGAGGTTCTTATAATCCTCGTATTTGATTTTCTCCTTGGTCTCGCGGTTCACCACCGTGAAACTGGTGAGGAAGATGGGAAAGGACTTCTCACCCTTGTTTACCGTAACCGTCGGGAGTTTCTCGCCGTTGTCATCCACCAGCGGCTTGCGGCTGCCGTCCTTACCGACGGAATAATTCAGCCCGGTCACACGGTTGAAAGTGCAGAATACCGGAAGCCGGTAATCGTTTTTCTCACACAGAAGCATTAGCATAACGGCATTCATGCCGTTATACTCCCTGCCGTTCAGGTTCTTGGGCCATTTCAGGCTGCCCTCGGTGAACCATGGTTTCTGCCAGTCGGACTGCAGACTCTTGATTTTTTCGATCATGAGGTCTGCGAACCTGTCGAGGGCGCGGTCTTCGGCACTCTGGCCGTCACCGTTGCCGTTGAATTTCCTGTATGCCATATCAGAACGGTGGGTTTTCGTTGTCCTTTGACGGTGTGAAAGGCTGGCGTTCCCACGGCTTGACCTCCTCCAGACGGCAGTCCAGGTCGATACGGCCGTTGTATGCCGATACTGTCAGCTTGCCGGTGGCGTGTATCTTCGCCTTCGGCTCAAGGAAAGCATCCTTGACATAATCGAACTTGATGAAGCGCACCCATGTGAACTGCAGGGTATCCCCGGACTTCTCCGTGGAATATGCCGAGAATGACACATATTTGCCGCCTTTTTTGTCGGTCTTCTCATCGACACCCTTGCCGACGGTTCCCTTGAACTCCAGCGTGCCCTCGATGGCATCCTTGTTCGATTCGGGACTGAGGTTTACCGTGTCGGCATGGAAATTGAAATAGAGGTTGTCGCCGGTCTTTCTGAAGGTGAGCATTCCGGTTGCCTCTATGCGTGTCCCCGCTGCAAAAGCGGTCAGTTCCGATTCGTCCCCTTCCTTGCTTACGGAGACGGTCAGTTCCTTGCCCGGCATGTTGTTTCTCGAACCGGGGACTGTGAGCTTCACGGGGAAGCCGATGAACTTTTTGCCGTCACCGGCTGTACGGACTGTAGCCGATTTGCTGATGACGCCGTTGATTGTTGCCTGTACTTTTATCATACTGTTTTGTTTTAATGGTTTGTTATTATCTGATTGAAATATTCTCTGACGGTGTATGCTGTGACATTCCCTGACGGTAATCCTGCGACAGCTGCGCGTTAAGCACGATGTTGCCGACAATGCCCGAAATGCGTTCTTTCTTTTCCTCACCGGTCAGGGTGCTGTCCGATAGGACAAGGTTCATGCGGTTCATGTCCGCCGCCGTCAGCTGTGCAGAAAAACGGTTTGTACCGGTGTCCACGGACAGTGCCGGTGTCTCACCCTCCTTCACCATGAGCGTACACTCCCTCATTCCCTTCACGAGCGGCGTAAGGTCGATGCGTCTGTCCGTTGCGGCGGCTGTTGCCGCAGCCATCTGTTCCTCTTCCGTCCTGTTGTCTATCTGCACGGCCAATGCCATCAGGGAGGTGAATAGCGTCATCGCCATTTCCATTACCGGGTCTTGACCGTAACCACCCATACCGATACCGCTGTCCTCGGAGGACAGGAGCTTCTTCATCCAGTCCTCCGGGGAGAGTGACGTGTCGATAACCGGGCTGTCAGGATTTTCACTCCTGTACTTCGCCAGCAGGTTCTGTCCGTCGTGCATGGCGGTGAGACGGATATTCCCTTTCTCGGCTATCTCCGCAAGATAGGCGGCAGGATCCATGTCACGCCCGGTTCCGTCAGACGCAATCTGCTTAACACCTAAATGTAGATGCGACCCTGTGGTACGGGTTCCCGTATTGCCCGAAACGCCTATCTGCTGCCCGGCATTCACCGTGTCGCCTACCTTGACGGATATGGAACTCAGGTGCAGGTAGCTGACCTGTACCTTGGCTCCGCCTTCACGCGCGTACTCGACGGTGACGGATTTTCCTCCGGGAGTATTGGCATTGTCATTCACCGCCACCACCTTGCCGTCCTTTTCCGTGGCCAGCACTGCCTCGTTGTCACAGCGTATGTCCATACCCTTGTGCATCTGCTTTTTTGACGGGTCGGTCGGGTCGGTGCGCATACCGAACGGCGATGTGACGAACAGGAACTCCTCACGTTTCAACGGAAAGGAATAGTCCTGCTCCGTACCGTTGACATTGGTCGGTTGAATCTGCGGGGTGCCTTGCCCCGGCTTTAGCCCCTTGGCGTTCATCTCTTCCATTACCATGCGGTCATACCGCTGGAGGTTGTTGCTCTCGATGATGGATATGAGTGCCGGCGCGTATTTTCCCGCCGTGGCATATCCGGCTTTGTCAAGCCCCTGCGCCCAGCCCCTGTAATCGTCCGCATCAAGTTTGAAGCACGATGCGTACCGTGAGTTTTCTTTCAGAAATCTGGAATGGTGGGCATACGAATCACCCACGCTGTCGTAGCTGCAGAATTTCTCGTTCGGCTTGTCATCGGTATAGAGTCCGTATCTGCCACCGCCCGCTATCCATGACTGTGTTGCCTTGATGCCGAAGTGGTTGTTCTCGTTCTGCGCAAGACGGCTCTGGCCGCTTGCGCTCTCAAGGATGCCCTGTGCCAGCGTCACCGAGGCCGGTATGCCGTACAGACGCATCTGCTCCATCGCATATTCCGCGTATCTTTCCGCGTATGCCTGATTTTTTCCTGCCATAGCCCTACATTCTTAATCCGGTGTGACGTTCCATGTTTTCCGCTCCAGTGACCGCATTGTGGGGAAGCGACATGCCGGCTTTCCTGTCCATGGACTTGTTCTCCAAAGCATCGCAGACAGCCACCCTTGCTCCCGACCGCACGAGCTTCGGCAGGTAGGTGTCCAGCATATCCGCCGGGAAAGAAACTTTTACGGCAGAAGCCCCTTCTTTTTTGCCTCCGTATTCTGTCTTTGCAAGCCCCAATGTCTTTTCCATTGTCGGCACATCATCCTGATACGCCTCGTAATTGTCACCGTTACGGAAGAGGAGCAGGACATCGGGATGTTTTTCCTTCACCTCAGCGTACTGTTGCAGTTCAGGACGCACGGCCGCCATATCGGGACGGACAACCGCAGTGTCCTCGTCCTGCTGTTTCTCCACGGCCTTTTCCTCCGATTTCTGCATCAACAGGTCGGCGAACAGGTTTGCGGCGAGGCTGATTTTATACTGCGCCACATCCTCTGCCACCCACATCCTCTGCCATTGCTGGCGGCTCACTTCACGGGGCTGCACCTTGTCGATGCCATCTATGACGGGGACGCACAGTATCTTGTCATCCTTGCTCTTGAACACGTTGACACGCTTGATGCGCAGCGGATCGATGCCCTCCGGCACGGAACCGAACAGGTCAACCTTCAGGTCGGGGTTTGTCTGTGCGAGGGCATAGTATTTCTGTGCCAGCTCGTTGCGGACAGCTCCCGCCGCCACGCGGTCATCCTGCTTGACGGTGGAGAAGAAGCGGTTGATGTCGTTCTTGTCCGGGCGTATGCTGAACGACGGCCCGTTTTCCGGCTTGAGGTACAACGCCCAGCCGCCCGCATCGTCACGGAGCATCTGGATCCGATCGAACTGCACTTCCGTGGCACGGCTGACTGCCTCGCTGACATCGAAGTCAGATACTTTTCGGATTTCCTTTCCGTCCAGTTTCGCCGAATACACCTGTTTGTCCGCAAAGTAGGAATCGTTGGGGTGATAGCGCAGTTGACCGTCCTTGTTGAAGAACCTGACATAAGAAGCACCCTGCGCCGCCAACGCCGCCACTATCTTCTCCTTGTTGAAGCCGGGAATGGTGTGCGACACCACTCTCGCACCGGCCTCCCTGCGCTCGTCGGCCGTCATCACCTCGTCAGGGGACAGCCAGTAGTTGCGGCGGTCGCCGTTGGGCATCACGACATCGCCGCCTGACCGCGCGGAGGTGGGAAGAACCACATCGGCTATGCCTGTGTTCCTGTCAAGAACCACGACAAACTCACGGCTCCGTTTGTCTGGAACAGCGTTGATGTCATCTGCAATGACGTGTGCGCCCTTTTCCTCCCAGTCCTGAGGCATCCATTCGGAGCAGAGCCTGTGGATGCGTGCGGCGGCATCGGAAGCCTGGGTGTAGGCGATATTGACAAGTTCCGGGTCATCATGCTGCAGGCGTGCATTCGTAAGCGCGTCCTGCGTCAGCCGGTCGTAATGCCCAAGCCCTTCAAAACGGGCAAGGAAGTCGCGCTTGTCGTCCTGGCCTCCCGGAAAGTTGCGGTCGCTGATTTCCATGCCTCCCTTGCGGAGAATGTCCTGCAGCACCAGCGCGTCAGCCGCCGATACCTGCGGACGCCCTTCCTTCTGTTCCCGAAGTTCCTCGGTCTGCTGCCTGTTGCGGTCATGGGCCGACTCCATGCGTTCCCCCTGTTCCGCCTTTCGGATGACATTGAGCGCGTTGTTCACGTCGCTCTCCACGGCGTCTATCAGGCAGGGGTTCTCTTTCAGCTCCTCCGTCCAGTATTCCACCATGCCCCGGCTTTCGGGTGACAGTTTCGCTGGTAGCCCGAACTCCGCCATCTTCAGGCCGGAGGCTATCTCGGCGATAAGGCACTCGTAGCGCAGTGCGTCACCCGAAGGTGCCTTGCCGCCGTTCATCACCATGCCTTCCCTCGACATCCGTTCACGGTGTCCGGTGGCACTCACCACCTGACGCACCAGTTCCTGCACATATTCCATGTAGTTCCCGAAATGCTTCTGGTCGGGGATATAGACGGCATCCTTGCCGGTGTCGTATGTGGCCGTCCCTGTGGTCGATTTCCTTATGGGCACGAGGTTCTGTGAAATCTGCTCACGGAACCTGTTTACCGCAGAGCGTGTCTGCCGTTCCTCGGCGAGTATGTTGCCACGGTCGGTAATGCCGCCGAACTGCTGGCGCAGTCTCTCGAACTCCCTTTCATCCACATGGGGAAGCGTGGTCTGCTCCACGTTGAAGAGCGCGTGTATCTCACGCTTGCGCACGGCCTTGTACTGCTCCTGCTGCACGGGAGGCAGGCTGCGGTAGTCATCACGCGAAATAATGTCTTTTTCGTCATGCTTATTGACATAGGAGTCCCACCTGTACCAGTTCATCGGCACGGAACGTTCGTCCTTCAGCACGGATTCGTTCCGTTTTCTCGCCTCTGAAAACGTGGTGTACAATGCCGTGGAATAGCCGTGGCTGTCAGCGTCGAGTATCAGCGTAAGGCTGTTGAACGGGCTGAGCGTGGCTCCCTTGGGATAGATTCTCGGAGAGAGGCGTCCCGACACGTTCAGCCAGTACCCCTCCGTCGATGCCCCGTTGAGGGCGTTGGACAGCAGCTCCACCTGTCTGGCGGCCGCCGTCTGTTCCTGTGGTGTCTTTTCTTTCATCGCTATATTTGATATATTGTTTTTTATCTGAGGACTATGCCGCGTTCCTGATTCTGCTCCCGTTGTCTTTCCTGCTCGATCTCCATACTGCGGTAGTTGTCTTCCGCCATCGCCCTCATGCGGTCGTGGCGGGCAAGTACCGCGTTGGCAAGCGTGTTCAGGGGCAATGCGCCGGCAACGTATGCCTGCGCCGCGTTGTCTGGAAGCTTCACCGAGCAGGGCACGTTGTCGATAGTGGCTATCAGCGTGTTGCCACGTATGACAGCACCGGTTATGCGCGGGTTCAGCTCTTCATCGGCATACTGCCTGTAACGGACAGCAGACCGGTTGTTTTCGGACTTACGGTCTATTGCTTCATGACCCATCTTGTTGACAAGGTTGGCACCTCCCATGCCTATCAGCACCATCTTCAGCAGTGGGTTCCTGACGAACATCCCTACCAGTATGGAGGCTAAGGGCATCATGCCGCTTCGGAGGTTCACGGAGGTTGTCTTGCCGGTGAACAGTCCAACGAGCATATCCGGCAGCATGGCTATCACGTATGGGAGGTTACGCCCTATGTCGCCGATGCCGTCCAGACCGACCGACTGGAGAAGATTCGACCAGCCGTCGCTGTTGTCCTGTTTCTGTGTTTCTTTTTCCCTTTCTTCACCGTTGTTTTCACCGTCCGGAGTGTTGCCGACAGCCGTTTCCGGCTCACGGGTTTCCTTATTTTCTTCTGCGGCCTGTGGCGGCTGTTGCTTTTTCTGTGCCTGCTCCCTGTCATTCTGCGCTTTCCAATCAAGGTATTCCTGTTCATGGCCGGGGGCGATGACGGACGGCACATTGGAGAAGTTCTTGCCCCGGTCAACTGTCTTGGGCTTGGTAAAGGACATCGCATCGAATTTGAGAGGGATAAAACCTTTCCCCTGATTCTGGAAAGGGGTTTGCAGATTGCCCAGACTCCAGTCCGTTTCCCATGCCGGCTTTTCTTTCAATATGGGCATCTTTTTCGACAGGGTACCGTTGACCGACTGGATGTATTCGCTTTCGTAGGTCTTGATGCGCCAGCTGTCCTTGCGTATATCCGACAACGTGCTGCCGTTTCCGAACAGTCCCGTACTGACGCACTGCTCGACGGTCAGCCCCTTTTTCTGCTGTTTTTTGTCAAGCACGGACTCAAGTCCGGCAAATACGACCTCCGCACTGGCTAACCTGGCAAGCGCACCCCACGAGTACACGCCTCCGAAGGCCACCACATCCGATGCGAAACCCACGCCCTTTGCCGCGCCTTTCTCTGTCTTTGACGGCTTGTATATGGCTTCGCCCCGTTCCTCTATCTCGCGCTGCAGCGGGGACTTCATCAGTTCCTGCGACAGACCGAAAAGGCTGCCGGACGCACCCTTGCGGAGGATATAGTCGAAAGAGCCTTTGGGCATCTGGTCGCGCACCATGCGGTCAACCATCATCTGCTCGATGCGGTGGTCCACGTAGGCGAGTGCCAGATCTGTTCCGAGTTTGGAGGAAAGCTCGTCGTAACGCTTGCGACCCACTTCCGCTACCACCGCGTTGCGCCATTCTCCGGCAAGGCGTTGGAGGTCGGCCACGAAATCCTTGTTGCCGAAGATGCTGTCCTTGCACATCCCCACATAGTCCTCAGCGGTCTTGGAGCATTCTTTCCCAGTGAGCCGGAGGTACTGCATGGTGTCGTCAGGACCCGGTATGCCTGCGGAGGAAGAGGACTGCGCGAGGGTGCGCATGATGCCGGCAAACGAATTGGAATAGTCAGCCACCTCTTTGGCCTGTGCCGTCTGAAGCACCGACTTCTCATGGTTCATGACCGGTATGAAATAGGTGTTGAAATAGCAGCCGAGGCAGTATTCCACCTCCGACAGCCTTTTTGTATTACGGGGTTGTGCCATTATGATATGTTAAGTTGTTTCAATAAGTTTTCCTTGGTTTGCTCAATGGCGCTGTGGTAAACCTCCATCTGTTTGGGATAATACTCCTCAAGCATCCGTTCCTTGTCTATCCGGTCAAGCAGGAACTGTATCGCGCATTCGCGCTCGATCTCCACGGCTGCCTCGCCGTCTTCCGAACCGTTGAACCAGGCCTTCGTCCACCACCGTATGCCGGAACGGTCGGGATAGACGGTGACAAGCCGCTGTATGTCGAAACTGCGCACGTCGATGTCCAGGTCGGCCAGCGGGTCTATGATTCCGGCGGTGGCGACGGCTTCGTCATAGCTTTTTTTTTACTCGCTTCATCCATGACCGACAGGAATATCCGGTGCCGCAGGGCGAGGTAGTTCAGAAAATCCCCAATAAGCAGGTTCTGTACCTTGGCGGCTATGGGCACCGACCGTTCCGTCAGTCCGAGCGGATTGGCCATCGACGGTATGGCGTCATAGAAATAGCTCCGTGCCGCCGACAGGGAGAAGATGTTGCGCAGCGACTGTTCGGTCTTGTCAGGCACGGTGTACAGTCCTCCCGCCACTTCCATCAGGTATTCGGGATAGAACCTCGCCATAAGCCCCTCTATCTCTTCCATGTTCTCGTCATAGTCCGTCGGGATGTCCATGTCGAGGGTCTCGAAGTCGGGCATCCCGCTGTCCGTACCGGACATCTTCATGTTCCCGAAAAGCATCTTCAGGAACTCCACGGGGTCTATCTCCGTGCCGTCATACTTCACTTCCAGATGAAGGGTGCTGCCGCTGACGGAGAGGATGCTCCCGGCCTTGACACGTTTGCCGAAGGCGACCATCGCGTTGCGTATGCCGCCGTAGGTCACATCGTATTTCCCGTAACGGGCCGTCTGGTAAAGACCGTGTTCCCTGTCCGTGCCGATGGCGGTGACGATGCCGTCGGCCACCGCACGCAGCACATAACGGTCGGCGGCGAGGTCTATGCCGTGGTTGATGCTGCCGTCCTCCTGCTTTCCGTAGGCACGGGTCAGCACCACTTCTTCTTTTTTGTCATTGAACGGCATGCAGTAGCCGCTCTCTGACTGCAGGTTCATTTCCTGTGTATATTCCATATCCTTATTATATGTTTACTTGTTGTCATGTTAAGCATGTCCGGAGATTGCTCATCTGTGCCGTCCTCCCTGCTGCCTGTTGTCCGCCTGCGGATTCTCCTGCGCCTGCACCTGCGCTACCCGCGAGTTGTTGCCGATAAGCATCATGGCGAGCAGTGCGCCGCCAATCTTGCCGAGCCAGCCGAACCGTCCGAATATCATCAGGCCGGCGGCGAGAAGGCCGACGATGCTCAGTCCCGACACGTTCCCTTTCCCTATGTTGGAGAAGAAGTTGCCGAACATATCGGCACCGTTGCCACCGCATACGTTTTTCAGGAACTCGGAGATTCCACCGAACGTGCTGTTGGCCTGCTGCACCGTACCGTTCAGCCCGGAGACGGATTCCTTCACGTCCCGCACGGCTTTCTGCACGCTGTCCACGGCGTTGCCCGTGGTGTCCACCACCGCGTCCACATTGTCCTTTCCTATCGCTATGTCGGCGACCGTCCTCACGACCGGCTTGTCATTGACAAGTGCCTCCCAGCCAAGATAGCCCATGCCGGCACCGAGCGTGGCTGACTTCAGTGCCGTCCCCGCGCCGGCAAGCGTGCGCTGGGGATGGATGACGGCTCCTCCGAGACTGCGTGTCGCCGGGTTGTTGAAGATGTATTTGCCGCCTTTGAGTATTGTTGCCCATTTGCCCATATCTGTAAATTTTTAGTGTGTTATCGTATTGTCCGTATGGAAATAAGCCTCACACCGGAAACCTTTCCGGGGCGAGAAGTCCTTGAAACTGCATGACTTGAAAAGCATCGGCTTGTTGACGTACTGTGCGAGGTCCTTCGCATACTGCGACAGTCTGGTCTTGTTTTCAAAATCCCGGTACGGCATCACATACGGCTTGATGCCAAGTTCCCGGCACCGCTCGATACGGTACATGTCCTGCTCCATCGTCGAATTGAAGCCGACAAGGATGTAGCACATGATTTTCCACGGCTTGATGTACCGCGTGACCTCCATGAGTTTTTGGGTCAGGTCTATCTGCGGCAAGTCCCATGCGATGTGTATGGACTTGTAAAGCCGCAGTCGGTTGAGCCAGTATGCCTGTTCCTCGTCCATGATGCGCACGTCAACACCGTGCAGGTTGACCTTTTGCCCTGCTTTCAGCAGGTAGTCGATGGCTGATCTCCACTCAGGGTTGGCGAAGAAATTGTTGTCAAGGACTTCGATATGCTGTCCTGCGGGATTCAGCTGCACGGGTTCCACCGGGTGTATGCCGCCTTCCTTGTCATGCACTAAGCAGAACGGGCATTTGCGGATGCACCCTCTGGAGAAGAACTGGATGGAATAGGTGTATTGCGGATAGAGGGAGTAGTCCATTAGGGTCGATGCCTCGATTTCCGGGGCAAGACGGCTCCTTATGTCATATCCCGTTCCGCCTTTTATGACCTCGCAGTCCCAAGGTGTGTTGTCATCCGGCGAGAACGTGAATATCTTTGACTTGTAAACACGGTCATAGCCGCTCCCGAACATCGCATCGGTCCATTCGACACTGTCGCCTTTCGACTTGTGCCACGCCGCCAGCTTCATCAGCGCGAAATTAGGGAAGTGGTGCCCGTCAACATCTGTCAGTCCTATCCTCATAAGCCTTGTTGCGTTTTATCGTTTTTATTCCTGTTCCCTTTCATTGTCTGTCCTCATTTACGGGGTCTTATCTTGCTGTTGCCGCGCCAGCGTTCAAAGGCTTCGTCCGTGATTTTCCACTTGTCCACATCGTAACTCTTCGCCCTGCAGTCTATCTCCCGCCACACATCGGACAGAGAGGTGTATTTGACCGCAAGCGTGAGCCTGCGCAGGGTGCGGTTCAGCAGGCGGAGCTTCGGGCGTATGCCGAAAAGGATCTCTATACGTTCCTTTTCCGTCATCTTCATATCCGAGAGGCATACCAGCCTTATGTCGTTCACGATGTCGATGCCGCCGAGTATCAGTTCCCGGTATATGGTGCTTCGACGTGGCGTGAGTGCCACGGCAAGCGCATTTTCGGGTGACTTCTCCAGCTGCTGGCTCAGGCTTCCCATGTTCTCCGTCAGCTTGCCTATCTCGTGGTAGAAGCCGTATATCTGTGCCGCATAGCTGATTACCGAGCGGAACGAGTCGAGGTAGTCGTTGAACTGCCGCTGGAAATCGGTCGTGGCTTCCACTTCCTCCTTTGTCCATATATGCCCGGTGGTCTGCAGCAGCATCACCTTCTCCTGGGATTTGAGCTGTTTTTTCGCCTTGTCGGTGTACAGGACAATCATCCCGGACAATACAGGGTCAGTCTGCGCGTGCCCCTTGCAGATGCCAAGGATGAGTGCCAGTATTATCAGTATTGTCTTCATCATGCCTCCTCCTTACTCTATGGCCCTTGCAGCCCGTTTCCATCTGTCGAGGGCGTCACCGGCTATGCTGCCGATGTCCCTGTCCAGCATTCCTGCGGTGATGTTGTTCCACACGTCCGTGAGTGTGTAATACCGTATGCTCAGATACAGCCTGTTGAGTTTCTTTGAGAATGCACCGAGCTTGTCGGACAACGCCCAGAGCGTCTGCGAGCGTTCCGCGCCTGTGAGCATATTCGTCCTTCCTCCCGTGGCTATGGCTTCTTTCAGCAGCGTATAGACAGAAATCAGCTCCGTCGCCGTCTCCAGATAAAGGTTGTTCATCGACATGGTGGCGACTATGCCCTGCGGATTGGAACCGATGGCTTTCTTGAGCTTCCCTAAGGTGATGAAGATACGCACGCCGTCCTCGTACAGCGTGGCGGACGCTTTCAGCGACGAGGCGAAGCCGGAGGCGGTCTGCAGGTAGCCGGAGTATTTCTTCTCCCATTCGTGTATCTTGGTGAACTCGGCGGCAATGGTGTTCTGCAAGGCGGCCGTCCGTGTCTGCGCGTCAGTCTGGTCTTTCACCTGCCCGTTGATGGCCTCGTTCCCTTCCGCGAGGACAAGCCATTCCAACGGGTTGGACACGACAAGCTGCGCCCTCGCCTGCAGTGAGGCAAGGACGGCAATGATAACTGTCAGTATCTTAGCGGTTGGTAATCTCATATATTCCGTTTCTTTTACGGCTCGCGCCCACACGTTCACGTATGAAGGGGATAAGGTTCGCACTCATATCCATGCCTGTCATGTCAAGGCGCGGAGTGGAACGGTCGCCGGAGTATATCTGTATCGTTTTTAGTCCGAATATCTGCTGGGAGAAACTGCTCTCTTCCCGGAAATCCACGATGCGGTAGAGTTCCATGAAGTCGCGGGTACGCCGGAACACGCCGTGCTCGTAGATGAACTGCTCGTCGGTGATGATAAATCTCATGCTCCGCAGATAGAGGAAGCGGTACACGAGGCAGACGGCAATCGCCAGTGACGCCCACAGGAGGACGTTGCCCATGAACACGCCGTCGATGCCCGCCACGGCAAGCCCGGCAAGGCAGACGGCGGTGATGATAAGGTCGTTGGCGAGGTACTGCCTCGCACGGGGACGGAATACCATCGTCCCGAAACTGTATGTTGGCTGTGTCCGTGTTTTCATCGTCTCATCCCTCTTGTTTGCGTTTCCTCATTCTCCATGGGTTTGTCAAGCAGCTGGTCGTTCCAGTCCTTGTACCGGCCGTCGCAGGGTTCATACCCGATTCCCCGGCTGTCAATGCCTAACCTGTCGCACACGTCCCTGAAATCGAAAGGCTCCATCGGCAGTTCGTGACGCTTGAAGCCTTTGGTCAGGTCAGTGACGACCAATTTTTCCTTGTCCTGCGTCAGGTGTGAGGTGAACACCCTTCCGTCTTTCTGCAGGGCGAAGTTGACGGCGAACATCCGTCCGGCGCGGTCGCGGTCAAAGCAGAGGTGATGGACTGCCTCGGGCGTGTGCTCTATCATCGACGAGAACTGCTTTTTGGTGGGTGAGCCGCCGGTTGACACATACACGGCATTGGCGAGGTCGTGGTAGCCCACATTGCCCGGTTCGTTCATCTTTATCTGATAGTAGGCCATCGCGTCAAACGCGCTCTCGAACCAATAGACATCCTGTGCCGCCCCGATGGGACGGGTGAAGCCCATGTCGCTGCGGTTGTTTTCCAGACGCGCAATCCAGAGACCTTCCGCAGCGTTGCTGCCTGCCGCCATGCCCTTGTAGGCGGTCTTGCCCTCGGCATTCGGCCTGCTGCGCTCCTCCAGTCCTACGATTTCCTTACCAGGCATTGCGGCGAGTGATAAGGGGAACGAGAGGTTGGTGTATTTCTTGCCGTCACCACGTTCTCTCGTAGCCAAAAAGAAATGGTCGGAGAAGGCCCGCTGGGTCTGGAGATTGATGCCCCTGTTCTGGAAGTAGGGATAGAACCGTTTCTGCGATTCCCAGTCGCCGTTGACGAACGTCTGCGTCTCGTATTCGTAGATGTCGAAGGGTCGTGTCTCGCGCTGTCTCCCGAAATCCCGTGGCGCACGTTCGGTCACAGGATGGTTCAGGAGGCGGTTGCAGACCAGGTTGACGAGCCGGTCGCCGGACATTCCGGGACGGTACTCGGCAAAAAGGTTCGGATGCTCCTTGATGAAGCTGATGACATTGTAGTTTTTTATCTCCGGGGGCTGGAAGCAGCACAGGCCGTTGGCGGTAACTATGAACTTGTCGCCATGCACGCGCTTCCCGTCGCTGCCGATACGGACGTAGGAGGGATAGCGCATGCCGTCCCTGCGGTTGAGCCGGTAGCCGGCGTCCACCAGCAAGTCCTGGATGTTCACCCTGCTCTTGAAATCGTCGTATGTTAGTTCTGACATGGCCGTTGGTTCGTGTTATAGTTAAAGGCCGTGCCCCATGCCGGGGACACGGTCGTCGGGAAGGTTCCTCATGGCGTCGAACTGACGCGCCGCCACATCTGCGGGGCTGTCCACTCCCGGCTTGAAATAGACATGCGGCATGGGACCACGGTGTCCTTCCACATAGATGTCGGGCATGGGACGGGGACCACGGAGCAGGTCATGTGTCACCACGGCTCCGGCAAGCAGGGCGGCCGAGATTTTCGTGCCAAGCCCCACGGAATAGCGGTCTTTCATGTCCACCTCCTTGAATACTTTCGAAAAGAGCTTCATGCGGTGCAGGTCGTCCAGTGCCATGAATTTTTCGTACTGTTTCTGCGAGATCTCGTGGCTCACCACCTCGCCGTCGATGACGGCGGTCATGCGGTATTTCGCCTCGCCCTCGCCTTGCACGGGTTCCACACGGATGTCATCGACGGTGACTTCACGGCCGTGCCGTCCTTCGCGGAACCAGCCTTTGTTCTCGTCTATGAGGCTCAGGTCGTTGCCGTCCATGACCACGCCGCCTTTGGGCAGGTTGTCACGGAGCGACGGCTCTCGCTCCACCTGATACTCCTGCGGATTCGTCTCCTGACGGTAATATTCGTCCTGTCGGGTAATCTGCCGGTCAAGGTCAGCCTGCACTTCTGGATGTAGTTTGATGTCTATCAGCTTGTCGCTGTTGAGCATGTCCATCGTGACGGCATCGGCAAAGTCCTCTTTGATGACTCCGTTGAGTGTCTCAAGGCGTTTGGCTATGGGCTGGTCTTTGATGGAGTTGGAGGTCAGCACCGCCAATTCTTCATCGGAGAGGTTGTACTGCAAGTCCGCTTCCAGTGCCGAGGACTGTATGGTGAGGGTCTTTTTCTCCGCATCCACCAGTATGCCGTGGCTTGCCAGTACCTCCTGCCATTTCTCGTTGGAGAAATAGACATCGGAGGTGATGGTTTCCTTGTACGGGATAGCCGGTACGGTCGGTCTCTGCGGCTGTCTGACAGGGGTTATCACCGTCTGCAGTTCGGCAAGCACGTCTTTCTCCGCCACGGGTGCGGTGTTGTAGCCCTTGTAATAGAAGCCGTAACCGCCGGATTGCAGTTCTCCGGGCTTCATGCGTCCGTCGGGGCGGTTCGGCACCATCGGTGCGCCGGGATAATAGAGCTGGCCCCCGATGCGGCGCAGGTGAAATCCCTCCTGCATCCTCGGCGTCCATCCCAAAAACGACCAGCCCATCATGTGATGCGGCGGTACGGGAAAACGGCGGTACGGTGCGACCCTGCCGTATTCGCCCACGCCGACGCGGTAGCCGTGAAGTCCCATCGCCACACGCCCGTTGGCGTTGCGGGCATGGACAAAATCTTTCGGCATGTCGAAGTCTGCGGCGACAATGCTGGCGAAGGTGTTGTATGCCTTGCGGTTGGCGGTGTTGGTGCCCCAGTCGGTGAGGGCTTTCAGTTGTTTCTCGGTGATGGGATAGTTCAGCAACGGGGAATCATGCCCCTGCACGAGCAAGGCGAAACCGTTGCTGCTTGCGGCCACATGAGCCTGCATCCCGTTTCGGAGCAGGATGCCCTGCAGTTCGGGTGTAAGCTCAAGGGGACGCGGATTGGTGTTTGTCCTTATAGGCATGATGTTGTCTTTTTTATGCGTTTCCGTTTTCCAGTGCCTCGTCGAGCATGGCGTTCCTCATTTCCATGAAGGCAGCCGCCGATTCCTCAAGGCCGGGGTCAAGCCCCTTGCGGTGGCAGTACCATTCGTATTCCTGCGACAGCTCGCGTGAGTGATGGCTGATATATTCTTTCCAGCCGTATTCGCCGGACTGCACTTTCTCGATGAGTTTCTCTTCGGGTTCGTATTTCATATCGCTTGCGGTTTAGTGTTTGAGTGCCATGTTGTTTCGCTTGCGCATCTCTTCCCACAGTTCCTCGGTGTAGGATGCTTCGGGAACATAGTCGAGGTTGCCCTCGTTGTCAGCTACCCAGCAGCCGTTCAGACCGAAGTTGTATCTGCCGAAGCCCTGCCGCTGTTCCTCGCGCCATTTCTTCTCGTCGCCGCGCGTGAGGCGCACGCCGGTCTTTTCATTGAGGTCGATGCCGATGGTGTAGAGGTCGTTGCCGTCCATGACGGTGACGGGCAGTCCTTTCTGCAGGCAGGTAAGCTCGGCGTTGGTGAGCTTCATCTCGTTGGCGGCGTATTCGAGGTTGCGGCCGATGACGGGTGTGGGAACGTAGATGATTTGGTTGGTGCCCTGGTCTATCTGGTGGAAAGCCTGTATCTCCCTTCCTTCGGGTGTGGTGACGGGGGCGATGACGGGACGGTGTTCAAGGAGTGCCTTGCGCTCTTCCTCCGTGAAACGGTCAAGGCGTCCGGCTTTGAGCTGTGGGTTGAACACTACATCCACGCTGTTATCATCCATGCGGATGAACGCGAAACGGGTACGGGCATGGATTTCCTCTCCGCTTTCGTCGGTGACATGGATGGGAAGAACCGGGGAACGGCGGCCGTCGAGGATGTCCTCTATCGCCTTCTGTGGCAGGTCTTCAAGCATCTCATGTGTCAGACCGAATCTTTCGAGTATGCCGTATGGCAGTTCCTCGCTTTGAAATCTCTGAATCTTCATTTTTTTACTTTTTTTGTGGGTTGTCGTTTCCGCAAAATTATATGCGTTGTTCCGATTCCGAGGTATTTATAAGTATGATTATGTTGTGGTTTATGCTTATTTAATATAAGATGCTATAATCATACTCGCTTTCATACTCTGACGGTATAAAAGCAGGTGTTACAGGATTTTAGAGTATGATATTTGTACAACTGAATTTCTTATGTAATATGGTATTGTCTTAGATGGGGATGTTACCTTTGCACCATGTTAAGGATATTATTGATTACAGTGGGACTGTGCAGCTGCACGGCAGCATCGGCACAGTTCCATACGTTAACGCCCCACACGACACGTTACAGGATTGAACGTGTCGAACAGGGGACGGCAGGGAAAACAACGGAAGTAACGGAAAAGGCGGCAACAGAAGATTTATCGGCCGATACCGCCTCCATGCGGAAACAATGGATAGACAGCTACCTGAGCGTGTCCTATCCGTTAAATGAGATTCATGTGACATCACCTTTCGGTGTGCGTACTGACCCTTTCACGAAAAAGCGCAAGAGGCACAACGGTCTGGACTTGAGGGCTGACCGTTGCGAGACCTACGCCATGATGCACGGCATCGTGGTGAAGGCCGGGCAGGACAGGGTGTCCGGAAAATATGTCACCGTGCGGCACGGTGACTTCTCGGTCAGCTATTGCCATCTGTCCGAATGGTGTGTGAAAAGAGGTGACTGCGTGAGACCGGGTGATGTGGTGGGTATAAGCGGTAGTACAGGCCGCTCGACCGGTCAGCATCTGCACCTGACTGTCCGGCTGGGGCGGAGGCACATCAATCCGGTAGTCTTGCTTCAATTTATCGATGAGACACGGCGGAAGGCGTTGGAAAAACTCTCCAATTACGGTCTTTGACACGCTGCTTTGGGTCTCAAAACTGACCTCGAAACGCTTTCTTCGCCGATTTTCGGATGTTTCTCTCTGAAAAATTTGCAGGATTGAAATAAAAGCAATACCTTTGCATTGACAGTTTCCACCGCGCCTCTTTTCAATGCGTACCAGGGTGGAACTTTTGCTTTTTATACACTTATGGATTATACCAAACAACCGTTGAATTATCCCCAGATTCTTCAGATGCTGAAAGACCGGGGACTAATCATTAGAGATGATAATGATGCTTCAGCACAGTTAAAAATCATGAGTTATTTCCGTCTGGCGAACTACCTCCGTCCGATGGAACAGGACAAGACTACTCATGTATTCAAGCCCAACAGCCATTTTGACAATGCCGTCAACCTTTATTACTTTGACAAGAAACTGAGGGCTTTGCTGTTTACAGTCATACAAAGTTTTGAGATAGCTCTTCGCTCAAAACTCATTCACCATTTTTCAATGGCATACGGATCTTTCTGGATAATGGACAGGAGTCTATTTGCCGATAAGAAAATCTTCACCGACTGCTCTATCCGTGTTCAACAGGAAGTTTTCCGCTCAAAGGAAGATTTTATCCAGGAGCATTTTGACAAATACTCCAATCCTATAATTCCTCCTGTTTGGAAAACCTTGGAAGTGGTTTCTTTCGGTACATTGTCACGTATCTTCTGTAATCTATCTGATAAAGGGATAAAAAAGGGAATTGCACGAGAGTTCAACCTTCCGCAGCATAAGTTACTTGAAAGCTGGTGTAAAAGTTCGGTTACTCTCCGCAATAATCTGGCTCATCATTCAAGAACATGGAATAGAGCATACCCGATCCAGCCACAACTGCCACAATCCCTTAACGGAGATTGGATAAATCCTGCTGGTGTTGCCAATAATCGGTTATACGCCCAGCTTTGCTGCTTGGCATACTTGCAAAACGCCACCCATCCCGGCAATGATTTCAAACAGCAATTAAAATCATTATTGCAAGCTCATCCTAATGTCGATGTGGCAGCAATGGGATTCCCTGTCGGCTGGGAAAATGAGCCGCTTTGGAAGTAGTACAAGTACAATTATCTTTAATAATGAAAAATGCGTTTTTGGACAATCCGTGAGCGCATTTTTTGTGATCCTGTAATTCATCATTTTATATCAAGGCAAATTATTGGGTCATATACAATAATTGGTATTCTACACACCTCCTACGATAAATCCCGAAATGTGTTTTCCCTTTGTAATGGCAGAATGAGAGATAGTCGGCCAATATGTTTCTGTCCCCGGCTTCAAGCCTCCGCAATAGACGACTTTTTTTATATCCCTTTCCTCCGATAACCTTTGCCGAACCGCAATTATAGCTCAGGCAGGCAAGCAGGAGACTGTCAGCTCCGTATGCTCGATACAAGGCGCAGAATTTCCGCAAGTCCTTTCTGAGCAGAGCGTCAGCCTGACTTTCTGTAAGCTGCACGCCTTTACGGTACGGTTCGCCCGGCTGGACGACATGACCATAGCCGATGGTCGGCCAGTGCTCCGGGCGGTGAAGGGTCTCGTAATGCTTGATTATCAATACGGCACGCTCAAACGGAGGCAGTTCCTTGAGCCGCCGCACCATTGGCGAGGCGGCATCAGCACCTATGCAGATACAGACAAGCAGGACGGTGAGAAATGTTCTGATTTTATTTCGCATGGACTCTCCGCTGTATTTCCGCTATCATCGTTTTCACCTCGATTCCCACGCGCAGGAAGTTTTTGTACAGCACTCTTTCCCTTTCTTCTTTAGACGGAAAGGTGTAGAACTTGGGCAGCTCCACATACCCGGCTTCCTCTTTGGCTATCTCCGCCATGTCGAAATCCGTCTTGCAGAAGAACTTGGTGGTCTGGAACTCTTCCGACTCCTGTATGTTCATACTGTCGCCGCGTCCGGTCTTGGTTTTGACGAAATCACGCGCCGTCTGTCCGCATATCCAGCCTGTAGGCATATCGGATATTTTGCTTGCCGGCACAAGGCTGTCCATGTTCTCATTCAGGTTGATGCTCGTCTTGTCGCGGTCTATGGTGACACCTTTCTTGAGCTGTACCACCTTGCCGAAGATGTCGTTGGAGAGCCATTCCAAGGTCTCCTTGCTTCTTGCCGAACCGCTTACCACGTTACCTACGGTCGTGATGATTTTCTGCATGCCCACCTTCCCGTAGTCGGCTTCCAGCTGCGGCAGTTCCTGAAAGCCGAGCGTCACGCTTACCTTATTGCTTCGGGCTGTACCTATCAGTCGGTCTATCTTATGAAAATACAGGGTCGGCAGCTCATCCACGATGATGCTTACAGGAATATTTTTCCCCTGCCCGGTATTCACGCGTGTGACAAGGCGGTTAAGTATAAGGGCATTCAGCGCACCGATGATGCTCTCCATTTCGGGGTCGTTGGCGATAAGCAGATACGACGGGTTCTTTGGGTCGCTGACCTTCAGGTCGAAGTCATCGCCGTCCTTATGGAATATCCAGTAGGATTCTTTGGTGGCAAGGCGCGAAGTATAGACACGGAGCGTACCTATCATGCCCTCCAATTGCTCCATAGCTCGGTTTTGCAGGGCGGTCTGGAACGGGCCGAGCAACGGCGCGACCTCGTTGTCGGTCTGCAGCACATCGAAGATGGTCTGATAGCTTTGGTTCAGGAACGAGAGAATATGCGGCATGTCGCTGTACTTGCCGAGCCAGTAGGCCGGTTCCGTCACCGGGCCGTTCTTGTATTCACGCACGATGCCGGTAGGTTTCCATATCCTCGTCACCGGGTCTTGTACCTTGTCGGCATAGAGCTGTCTGCCGGAGGCATCATACGGCTCTTTCTCATAGTTCACGAAGAAATAGATACAGGCGGCGAGGAAGTTCACAGCCGATGTCTGAAAAAACTGGTCGGAACCGCCGCCTCCTTCTTTCTTGCCTTTCTGTAGGGATTCCAGCAGGGTCTCTGCGGTCTCACTGGCAGCGGCAAGGTTCGGGATGTATTTCGCCTGAATCGGGTTCACACGACGGCTGTACTCCACATCGACGAAGTTGATGATGTTGAACTGGCAGTTCGGCGGTGTCTTACCCAATCGCCTGTTTTTCAGATAGTGATAATATAACTTGGTGGCTAAGGTAGGGAACTTGTAATCATATACAACCATAGCGAAGCCTTTGGCGGAGTGCTGCCGGACGAATGGCTCGATGATGCTGAATGTCTTACCCGAACCGGGAGTACCCACGACCCAGGTGCCTCGGAAAGGATTGGAGACCGACACGCACCCCCGGCGGAATTTCCCCTTATAATAGAAGCGCATGGGGATATTTACCGAATACTTGTTCTCCACCGCTTCGGTGGCCTGCTCGAAGCTCTCGTTCTCGAAGTTGAAGCGGTCTTTGAGAAGACCGTCCTTCAGGAACTTCGAGATATTGTCGAGGGCTACATGGATAAGTACCGCCCCGGCGACGGACAGTATCATGTAGAGCCAGATGTTGACCTTCAGCGTGTAGATGCGCGGCATGATGGAGAAACCGAAGAGCCACACGGACACGGCGACCAGCCCGATGCCGCCGAGCAACGGATAGAGCACCTGTTTCTGCGCGTCCATCTCAAGGTGCTTCTTGTTGCGCGTTCCCACACAGGTGATGCAGATGAGCAAGAAGGTCGTTACCTTGGCATATATCAGGTTTCCGTCATGGTAGATGAACCATGTCTTGATGCGGTCATGGATGTCCACGAGCACCCCGTTCCAATGGTCGAGGGTCTCCGGATCGACGGCGTACTCGAAAAATTCAAGCAGCAGCGACACATAGACCGCCGCACGGAATATCTTGTAAAGTCCCTGTATCTCTTTCGTTTCTTCCATAAGTTATTCTGTTATCTGTTCCTGTATATACTCTGCCGCCTGTTCTTCTGTCTCCTCTGCTCCAAAACTGTACCAGCGGTCGTTGACCTTGACCGCTTCCATGCCGAGATATGCGCCTTTTTCCTGCAGGGCGGCATCTATACGCTCGACGCTTACCGGGCCAATACCGCTGATGCCTTGCAGGTAATCCCTGTCAAGACAGGCCAGCTCTCCGATGCACGTGATGTTATGGTCTTCCAGGATTGACTTGACCGACGGCGGAATATTCAGAACCGACACCGGCTCCGAGAGATTGCTTACCTCTTCCGCCTGTGTCTGGCCCGTGTCGATGTCCAGCCCGGCCTTGATTCTCTTCAGCGAGTCAATCCGGATTTCAAGCTGCGCTATCGTGTCCATTCTCTGACGGATGGTTTTCTTGATTTCGTTTGTCTCGTTGATGAGCTTCTCCTTTTGGGTCAGCATCCTTTTCCGTTTCGTTTTCATCGACCGATTCCCGGATTCAAGACAATCCTGTTCATATTTGAGTCCTTTGACAACTTTGTCCAGCTCTATCGCATGGTTTTTCAGGACGGTGTTTCTCTCGTTGTCGGATGCCATGTCGCCAAGAATGCCGTTAAAGCGGTTGAGCAGGGAATCCATCGTGTCTTTCCGTGATTGCAGGAAATCACAGAGCTGCTGCAGTTCCTGACGGTGGGATTCCGCTTTCACGGAGTTATAGGTCTGTATCAGCACCAGCAATATCAGCACGATGCCGAAAAGGATATGTATAATGTTCATGTCGTTCTTCATTTCAATCGTTCAATGTTACAATGGGTCTCACTTTGTGTGACTGGAGCTTGGGCGTCTCCTGCACGGCACCGCTGCCGAGCGAGTACAGCCACGCTTTCGAGGTCTCCTGACCGGCTACCTCCGTGGATGTCCAGTACCATACCTCGTCCGCATCGTCGGGTAACGGTTCTCCGCCGCATCTTTCAATTATATGGTTAATGTACGGCTTGGCCACATACAGCAGTCGCATCTGTGCAACCGAGGGGATATAGGCACTCTGCCCGTAACGCCACATGGAGAACACGGCATTGGCCGCCGGCGAACCGCAGCCGCTGTTGGCATACATCTCATAGGTGTTGGCGTTGCCGTCATGCGCGTACAAGTCGGCGGATGTCCCCTGTGCCACACCCACGCTGTCGGCGAAGGCTTCATCGGGCAGGTCACGGAGGTACACGGCATATCCGTTCCCTTCCATCTTTTCATTATTGTGGAGATGGAACACCACGGCTATAGGTTCCTTGCCCTGACGGTCACAGTCCTCCAAAGCCATGACACGGCCGTCGGTGCAGAGTACATGCCCGACTTTCATCGAGGTGTCGGGAAACTCGTGATGCCCGTCGCATGACGTGAGAGCCACGGTCAGCACAAGGGCGAACAGACCGAAGTAGTTGCACTTCAGCATTTTCCACGTTCTGTGCCATTTCACCTTCAACCCTTTGCTTTTGGAACGGCTGTCCGTCTGCCTGCGGGCATTGGCGCGGTTGATAATCTTGTTCATACGGTTCAGTATTTTCACATAATTGGTTTTCATGACTTCTTATTTTACAGGTAGTTTCACGCCTAACACGATGCCTGTTCGGAACAGGTCTTTGCCTTTTATCATCAGGTCTGACTTCACCTGCCAGTACACCTGCCAGCCGCCACGCAGACGGTAGTTGTGCTCGTAGCCGGCATGTACGCCTCCCAGCACCTTGTGGGTGTCCGAGCCGAGCGAACCGCCGAAACGGAAGCTACCGTAATGGTTGCGCCCTCTGACTACGCACGGCTTATAGGCGGCACCTATGCTCCACGAACGATAGTTCTTCCAGAACGAATCCGGGCAGACATGGCCGCACGATGCGCATTTGTCCCATTTGAGATAGCCGTTGGCGAAAAACTCCCAGGCGTTGTGGTAGGCGTTCTCACGCTCATAGCTGAGTGTGGCGTCCAGCCCGTTCTCATACAGGAGTCCGACACCGAAAGACACACGCCCGTCACGGTCTCCGGCAAACGCTGTGGCTGACACCGCCAGCACAGCGACAATAATCATCAGTATCTTCTTCATGGCTTATTCCTCCGTCAGTAATGCGCTGCTGAAGCCGTCGGCCGACAGCACGTCCTCATAATCTATGTTCACGGATATGGTGCGCCCGGAAATCTGCTTCTCGGTCAACTCCACTGTCAGCACCTTGTCGTTGGGAAAGGTCAGTTTCTTCACCACGATCACGTTGCGGTAGCCGTGCAGGAACGACCGGGACTGCTCCAGCACCAGCTCCGGCTTCAGCTCCACGACCTGCGAGTTCGTGGCTTTCGACACCTTCTTGTCGGAGAGCTTGAGCCTTACCTCGTCGATGTCGAAGCGGATGTTGGTGCGGTTGTCCACCGAGAAGTCAAGGAAGAAATAGTCCCCTGCGGAATAGATGTTGTTCAGCCGCATGGTCATACGGTGCTTCTTGCTGCTCACGTTGCGGAACCTTGCGGGCGATGTCCATATCTGACGCGCATAGCGGTACATGTCCTCCGTTGACATCGACACGGCGGGATTGTGATAGGCGGTGCGTTCCGACAGCTCCACCTCCTTGCTGGTGACGGCCTCCGTCAGCCGTGTCGTGTACAGCAGGGCGTACTGCGTGCGGTAGCGTTCCGTGACGATGGTGACGATGGCAAGCACCTCGCCGTCCTCGTGCCCGGCCTCCTTCGGTTTCAGGCGGACAGTGTTGTTGATGGGCTGGTCGCCGGCCACCAGGTCTGTGGATATGTCCACAAAGCGTATCGGCTCGGAGGCGGTGATGACGGTCGTCACCTGTTCGTTGACGGTGAGCTGCTCCATTTCCCGGCAGGTGGTCTGCGCCTGGACGGAGTGGAATGCGGCAGTGAGCATGACGGCCGCAAGAATCTGTTTAAGCGTTGTTCTCATTGTTGATATTGTTGTTTTCGATTTCTGTTTCGGTTCCTGTTTTCTTGAATCTCTCTGCCTTTATCCTTTCCCCGGCTATCCGGCAATAACCGGCATCGGTCTCGAAACCGATATAGTGCCGTCCGCTTCGGATGGCGGCTATAGCTGTGGTTCCTGCCCCCATGCAGTTGTCAAGCACCACGTCCCCCTCGTCGGTGTATGTTCTTATCAGGTACTCCACAAGGGCTACAGGCTTCTGCGTGGGATGGTAGAAGGCACCGGTCTTGTGTTCCTTCGCTATCTGTATGACGGAGGTCGGATATTTGTCGTCAGCGATGCGGACGTCGGTCATCCTCATGCTGCCGTAACAGCGGTTGGTGAATGTCTGGCTGGTGCGCCGTCCGTGATTGCGTTGCGATTTGTCGCAGGGTATCATCTGCGGATGGTACACGGGCAGGTGCTCGTAAAACACAAGGATGTCCTCATGCTTCCTTAGCGGCATACGATTGGCGTTCAGGTGGCCGCTGGCCCTGTCCTTGTACCAGACAAGGTTATACCGCCACAATCGGGGCTGGGACATCAGCAGCTTGGCAGTGAACATTCCCTGCCCGAAAAGGATGACGGGGCTGTCCGGCTTGATGATGCGCCGGTACTGTTCCCACAAGGGGGCAAGCGGTATCGGCCTGTCCCAACGGGCTTCCCAGTTCCTGCGGTTCAGTATGCCGTATGGCAGGTCGCACACGATGGCATCGACGCTCCTGTCGGCAATCCGTTTCATCCCTTCCAGGCAGTCCTCGTTGTATATTTCATCAATGCGTATCATCGTCCTACCTGCTTTTGTTGTTTTCCCTGCTGTTTACCAGATAGACGAAGGTGCCGTACTTGAGCTTCACCTTGTTCTTGCGTATGGCTTTCGCTATGGCACCGGTGGTCTGCTGATAGGCGTTCTGTATGGTCTGCATGCCCCACTGCGCCACGTTGTTGCCGTAACTGCCGTTGTTGATGCTCATGTTGCTGCTCATAGCCCCGGACGCGATATCCTTGGTGGTCTCACGAAAAGAGGAATTGGGCACATAAAGCCCCTCCATGCCGTCGGTGTCGTAGAGGGTCAGGCTCACCTTCAGCAGTTCGTCATCCACCATCAGGCTCTTGACGGTGCCCTTCACGCGCTGCTGCCCGAATCCGCTCATGGTGGCGTACATATACGAGCCTTTTGCGAGGACAACGCCGTTTATCTCCACCTCGTCGAGCAGGCGCAGCCTTACGCGCGAGCCGTCAACGGCTTTCACATCCTCGTCGATGATTGCCTTGATAAGGTTCGGCTCCGGCTCGTTCTCGGCAAGGGTGTTGAAATAGGCGGAGTTGGGCTTCTTGGCTTTCACCACGGTCTGTGTGGCGGCATCTTCGGGCGGCTGGGTGACGGCATCCTCGTTCTCCGTGACCGTGCCTGCCGTCCTGAGCGTGTCATTGGCGGCCGGTTGCGGTTGCTGCACATCCTCCATGCCTTTCTGACCGTTCAGGCGGGCTTCGGCGAGTGCCTTGTTCAGCTCATCGAGGGCTTCCTGCTGGCGTTGTGCGCCGCGCCGGAGGCGTTCCTCCTCGCTCATGGGTTCCGTAACGGAGTCATTTGCCATCGCCATGCCACGCTCCCGGCTCAGGTCAAGACGCGACTGCATCTCTTGAAGCCGGCGTTCCGCCTCTTCGTCGAGCAGGGCAAGGTCCTGTTCCGTATATTTGGAATCGTAAGCCTCCGTTCCGGTTCCCTGCTCCCGGTCAATGTTCTCCACGGCCGAGTAGTCCTGTATCTTGCCGTAGGACTTTGCCATGTTTTCATACTTGCCGCCTATCTCGTCGGTGCGGAGCTGCGCCTGCGGCAGTTCCGGGTTCAGGTACTCCGTGGTCTGCATGCCGGACGGCTTCTCCGCCAGCTTCACGTCGAAGACATCGAAGATGAGGTAGCCGGCACCCAGCAGCAGGGGGTAAAGGATGGCCGGGAGCATGTATTTCGGCGCACGCCAGTCAATCCTGCTTGTAAGTTCTTTCAGGGTCATTGCTCTCTGTTTTTATGATTGGTTTATTACGTTTCTGTCTCAGCAACTCTTCCTGGTGCTGCGTGGCCGTGACCGTCTGCTCGGTCTTCGGACGGTTGTATATCTCCACCATGCGGCAGATGTTCAGCGTCAGGCAGCCGATAACGATGCCGAACACCAGCGTGAGGAACATCTTGGGGTGCTGGCAGGCGAAGCACTGCGCATATCCGGCGGCTTTGTCTATTTTCAGCAACCTGGCCCACTTGCGTCCTGCACTGACCTCCTTCTCGTATCTTTCGGCATACCGGGGGTCGTTTTTGTCCGGCATCTTCTCTCCGAGTATAAGTTTCTTCCATCCCATAATCAGTAGCTGTTTTTGGTTCTCTGTTCGATGTCCTTGTTAAGCAGCGTGCGCCAGTTCACGATAAGCAACCCGTGGGGGTTGTTGTCAGTACGGGGCACGCGCTTCAGCTGTCCTGCCGTCACCAGTTCCCTGGTAAGGATGGAGGTGCGGCGTTCGATGCGCTGCCTGCCGTAGTAGGTGAACTCCATCTTCTCCTTGTTGAAGTTGATGCTGTCACAGAATATCGAGAACACCGCAGAGGTGCCCATGATATTGTTGTAAAATCCTTTTTCTTTCAGGGTGTTGTACTGGGCAAGTCCCGTCTCGTCCACCAGATACATGGCTTTGTCAAGCGTGTATTTGATGTATTTGTCATCGGGAGCGAGCGTAAAGAAGTAGTGGTGGAACATTTCTACATGGGACTTCGCTTCCACATCGAGGGTCTCCTCCATAGTGGTGCGTTGCACAAGGATGGGCACATTGCCGTCCAGTACATAGATTTTCTGCTGGGCGTCCACCACCATGGAGCGGGCCGTCCAGATGCTCGACAGGCTGATTACGATGCACCCGGCAAGGAACAGGGCGCAGATTATCATCACGAGCTTGATCTTGTTTTCCAAATTCTTTATGACCATTGTTTTTATCTTATTTTATAGGATTCCTACACCTTATTATATATATTATCGCATCATGGATGAAATCGCGCCGGTCGTTGACATCTTCGCCTGCTGTGCCACACCCTCGCCGAAGTTTCGCGTAGAGAAAGCCGTATCGCCTTCAGGTATCATCCACGCTGCCAAGTCGGGAACGAGGTTCAGACACTTGAGAGCCACGATGCTTGCAGCCATCAGATAGCCGGCCGAGAAGAACGAGTTTTGCAGGTAGGCCGCCATCGTCGCCTCACTCTGCGTGATGGCTGTCAGGTTCTCCACCTGTATGCACAAGACAATATCAAACAGGAGCAGGACATAAAATCCTACGAAGTACAGCATGGCTCCGTAGAAATGCACCGTCAGATAGCGTATCATCCATTTCGCCCAGGCTCCTTCCCATTTAGGCAACAGGGAGAAAGCCCACTGTATCGGGCCGAAAATCGTCAGCATGCCAAGTAGGATTTGCTGGCAATAGATCGTTGCCCACCAACCTATTCTAAAGACAATCAGCGCAATAACCATCACGATTTTGTCTATACAGACGGTCGCGCCGGAGACAAGACTGGTGAACCACAGCTTGCTGGCATCCTTCTCCATATTGGTGACTTCATCGACTCCGGTCTGCTCCATCGTCGATTCTATCAGGACGGGATCCATCGTACCGGCACGGGCTACGTCCGCCTGTGCCTGCAGGCTGGTATAGAGCGTGTCACGGACAAAGATGAGCTGCTGCACTTCCTCAAACTTATCTCCGATCTGGGCGGCTTCCGCCTGATACAGGTCATGGGTGTATGAGCCGATGGCATTGGGGATGTACGAAAGGAAATCGAGCACACACCAGCTGCTGCCGCTGTTGTGCATCCCCGTGTCCGCAGGAGGATACCACCATGTCATCACGATGGCCACCGCCAAAGGACGGAACAGCTTCATCACATCGAGCGGCTCGTTCTTCACCATCATCTTGTACGCCATGCCTGCCGCCATAATGATGGCGAAGAGTGCCGCCAGTGCCATGCACATCTGAAGAATCCACCAAAAAGGGCCTTGTGACCCTGTGAAGGTCGCGTCGCACAGGAACTCATTGGTCTGAAAAATCACATCATCCACCTCTTCTTCAAGCAGGTTGATACCAAAATCGCTAAGAATATTATCCGCCATAGACAGTTTGTTTATTTAATTCTGTTTTAATGTATTTGCTTTCACGTTTATGGTTGGTTGACACTGTTTCCTGTCGCGCTCCAGCACGCATCGCGCCACCGGGCAAGTGCCTCCGCCGCATACACGGCGTTTTTGTTTTCCCTTTCATAGCTCGATGCCAGCAGCGAGGCGGTCGTCTTGCTGTTGGCCAAATAGACGAGATAGCGTACCAGTTCCTCGTTCTTGCGCGACACGTCGGCATAGATGCCCAGGTACTGCTTCTTGCGCTGCGAGTTGGGCATATACGCTTCCTGTGTCGCTTTGATGGCCGACTTGAACACATTGTAGTATTCCTTCCACACCGTCTGCTGGCCGGGGGAACCGCCGAGCTGCAGGATGCGGTCGATGTTCTTCTTGAAGTCTGCCATCTTGGAATTGAGCTTGTCTCCTTCCGCCAGCCATGCCACATCTAATGCGCCGCCTGTGCGGTCGGCCACGTTCAACGCCTCTATCTCGGCGCGTTTGGTCATGGCGGAGTCCAGTTTCTCAGCATCGTCCACCTGCCAGTATCCGGCGATTCCCGCCGTGGTGCGGAACGACAGCTTGTTCTTCGCCGAGGCGGTCTTCCGGTAACTGTTGTGCAGTAGGGTGTAGTACAAGTCCGGCGTAAGGGTGCCGGAGCCGATTTCCGCTACGGTAAACTGGTTCTGCTTGGCGGAATCATGGTTGTAGGTCACGTTCTGTGCCGTGGCCGAAGCCACGCACATCCCTGTCATCAGGTATAGCATCAGTCGTCTCATTTCCTGTTCCTGTATGGGTTAAGCCCGCTCTGCCGCCACCGCCCGAAGGCGTCCTCTATGATGAGCGACCGTGAACGGGGTGTGTAAATACTTTCTTTCCAATAGCCTATCCGAACTTGAATGTATCTCCATGTGTCGAAATAGGCCGCATTGAGCAGTTTCTTGATGTTGTCAAGGCTCATGTTGATGCTCTCCAGCACAAGCATGAGGTCGGATGTCGAGCACGCGGCGGCTCCCGTGGCGTACAGCACAAGGTCGCTGACCGAGCGGTACAGCCCCTTGCCCTCGGCCGATATGCGGTCGATGCACCTCAGGCTTATCCGTATGATGATGGTGTCCTGTAGGGCGAGCCTGTTGCGTTTCAGCACCTTGGAGTTGTAGTCTTCGAGCAACTTCTTGTAGTCGCCGATGCGGTCGCTCACCGTCTGGTAGGTGGAATACACGTTCATGGAGGTGCGGAGCGACTGGTACAGCACGTCTATCACATCGAAAGCCCTGGTGTATTTGTCAAGGTCGAAGTTCAGCACCTTGTAGTCTTCTGCCGCCTTCGCGCTGTACTCGTGCAGCAGGTTGTTGCTCTGTTCCAGCGTGGCACGGGCGAGAAGCAGGCTGCGCTGGTTCTTATGGTCGGCGATATACGCTTCCACGGAGGCCACATCGAAGCCCCATTGTGCCCTGACGACGGCCGGCATCGCCAGCATCATCAGCGTAAGCAGTATGTGGATTTGCATTTTCATTCGGTCGGTTCTTCCATATGTCTGTAGTTGCGACTTCCTGCACCGTTCATCCAACGGGCGAAGCTCTTGTCAAGAATCGTGCGCCTGCGTCCCTGCTCGTCGTTGATGTAGGGGGCGGCATTTTTCAGCACGTCGATGATAGACAGCTTGTAGTGCATCATCTTCTCAAGGCACACGAGGTCGGCATAGATGCGTGTCAGGCGGCTGTCCACCTCACGTGCTATCTCCAGTCGGTCAGACGACCACAGCAGGTGGTAGGTGTCGCCGCTGTGATCCTGCTCCACCGGCTCGTTCCTGATATATTCGGTGCTGACGGTACAGGAGGGATAGTCCCTCGCTATCTCCGAGATGTGGGCGTTCACCGTGGCGGAGTTCTCCCTGTCGCTTTTGTTCGGGTCGAGCTGCAGCACGTCCACGACCTGCGTGTCGCTGTAATCCGCTGTCAGCGTCCATTCTATCTGCATAATGGCCCGGTGTATCTTGATGCCGAGAAAATACTTCGGCTTGCGGGCGATGCTCAGCGTGGCCTTGAACGTAATCACAGCATCCATGCTCCCGGAGGTGGCGGTGCGCACATAGGTGTAGCCTTCCCAGTGTCCCTCTCCCTGCCAGGTGAGGTCGAAGGCGGTCTTGCAGTCGTTCATGATGGCAGGGATGCGGTAGTAGTCATCGGTGGGCACATCCTCGCCGCCGGCGGCTTCCTCACGCGCAGCCCGCAGGTCAGTGAGTTTCTGCCTGAAGTCCTCCTGCTGGCGTGTCAGTTCCTCTATCCGGCTCTTGTTGGCGTTGTACTGCTGGCGCAGTGCCGCCGCTTCCTCCACGGTGGCATTGGCTATCCGACTTATCAGCGACCGGTTCTCGGCATTCAGGATGTCTATCTGCGCCTGAAGCTCCGCAATGCGGTTGTTGTATTCCGTTTCCAGACGGTCAAACTCCGACAGGTCGAGGCTGTTGTCCGTCAGCGTGGTCTGCATGGCGCACTCTTTGGAATGACCGTTGAGCGAACCGCCGCAGCTACGGCATTTGTACTGCGTGTTGCCCTGCGATATGGTGAACCCGTCATGGCAGGTCACGGAGATAATCACGCTCTCCGTACCTTTCATCTTGGCTTCGTCGGTCGCCTGGTAATAGTTCTTGGCATCCGAACCGATGTAATAGACATATCCTTCCTCATTGTCGTTGAACTCCGCCAGTCGTGCCTGCATCTGTCGCTGGAAGGTACCCAAATCCATTGAATAGGAGTCGAAAACATCCTCGTATATCTCTTCCGTCCGGTTCCAGTTTTTAGTGACACGGATGGAATAGGCGTAAGCCTTAGCGTACTGCTTGTTCTTCTTTGAAAGGATATATGCGTAGCGAGAATAGGAGATGGAATAATGGAAACCGTCTCCCGATGCGTTCATTTGCTTGACCTTATTCCTCGACCATCCAGCGTAACTCTCTGAATTGGATAGTATCTGCTCTGTCTGTGCTGACGAGGGATAAAAGTTCACATCGGTGGTGTTGAAGCGTGTCCACGCGCCACTGTTAAGGATGCTGTTGTTGTCTGTGGAAGGTATATAGTTGCAAAGTATCTCACTGCCGCTATCACGGCGGTAGATGTACCAACGTTGCGTATAATACTGACCCATCGTCTCACGGAGATAGTCGGTCATCCACGAGGTCATGTTGTAGCTGTCTATGCTGAACAGCCGGGCCACGTTTTCCGGGCCGCCGACCATCGAGAGCAGGGTGCCGCCGAGGTCATGCTCAAGTGCCTTGTAGAATCCGTAGCTGCTCTCCGCCGCGTTCACGATGGCGGTGACGTTCCCCTTGGCAATGTCGTTGAACGAACTGCCGCCGAGCAGGGCTTCCATCATGTTCTCGGTTCCCGCACCGGCTATGCTGACTCCCATATCGTACAGGGTGTTTACATCGGATTTGAGATTTTCCTTGTTAAAATGGTTGGGAATGCTGCCGAGGTCGTCGAAGAACCTGCGCCAGTCCACGCTGCCTCCGTCGGCAAGGTCGAACAGGGGCTGGAACTGAGGGGCGAGCTGCAGGAACACCACGTCACGAAAAGACAGCGAGCTGTTAGTTACTATGGACTCGAACTGCATGCAGAGCGTCTCCACCTCATGGCAGACCTTGAACAGGTAGCTGCCCCAGTAGAGCGCGGTCTGGGGCGAACGGAGCATCATGCCCGCGACAGTCCATATCTTTGGCATGATCTTCGCACTCACCAATGAATAGATGCGGCGGTAGTAATAGTTTTCCGTGGCACTGCTCCAGATGCCGAGGTCGGTCAACGCCTTGCGGTCAAGATACTTGGACATGAAGATGCCGGCCGTGGCGACTTCCGCCGCGCTGTAACGGTCAAGTATCTTCCGTACCTGTTCGCTGTAATACATTTCCGTGGCCGTCTCCGTGCCGAAAGCGGCGGTCATGGCGGCCACCGTTTTCTTGTCGTAGTTGACGGAATACCACACCGAGGCCGCAGCGTCGGACGCTACGGTCAGCAGTACGGTCAATATGATCAGGAGGCGGTTCATGCTTGCAGTCAGTTTGTCGTTTTATTTCCCTTTCTTCACCGTTCCTGTCTTGAGGAAGCGGTATTTGCCGGAAGTACAGCCGTCGTTGGCGGGGGTGTACTCCACATATCCGCGTGACTGCAGTTCCTCGCTGGCGGCTTTCATCGCCGTGACACTGTAACCGCTGACAAGACTGAGCAATGCGGCCGGGTTGATGCTGACGATTTCCTGACGGTCACGCTTGTAGCGGTAAAGCAGGTAATAGAACAGCACGGTGGCTTCCTTGCTGAAATTGTTGTTGTCGCAGTCGCGCCAAAATTCCTCTATCAGTTTGTTCTCGTTCATGATGGGCTTTTGTTTATGGTTTTACTTTGTTGTATCCTTTCTTGCAGGCAGGTTCAGCACATGGCCGGCTTTCTGCACCCGTCGGGCAAATTCCAGCGGGGCACCGATACCGGAGTTGTCCCAGTCCCTGCAATATCGCTCTATGGCCTCCTGATGGCTGCATCCCAGCTCCGCCTTGTATAGCTTGAGGGCGTCCTTTTCGGCACGCTCCGTGGTGTAGGTCATGTAGCACTCGTGCGATTCCTCCACACCGTACACGCTGCTCGTCGAGCCTCTGCGGATGAACACCTCGCGGAAGAAGGAGCGGCCGTCCTTGTTGTCAAGCCGGTTGATGGTGAAAATCTTCTTGCAGTCCACATCGGTTAGTCCGAGAATGGCCTTGATGTTGTCGAAGCGTTCTCGGAACTTACTCTGGTCGAGAAGCATCACCACGTCGGAATTGTTGATGATGGCCTCCTTCACAATCTCACTGCCGATGATGTCCTGTATCTCCTGCGTCACTACACCGACCGATGCCCAGAATTTACGGGCTGTTTTGTGTAGGCTAAGCACCCAGCGCCTTATCATATTTCTATGGTAGGTTTCCAAATGCT